>ERZ791794.356-NODE-356-length-35900-cov-4.920854_pt1 | contig 35900 bp, 27 predicted proteins | sample MGYA00510312_ERZ791794 | MGnify/ENA primary metagenome ERZ791794 (study PRJEB30046, sample SAMN00791977) | human gut metagenome | study: EMG produced TPA metagenomics assembly of the A metagenome-wide association study of gut microbiota in type 2... | reverse complement strand
TGAAATCTCATAAAGATAGAACTGCATAAAATAAGTGTCGGAATTTACTCAAATTTTTCCTACTTTGGACATTGGTTTTTACAACGGTATTGTATAGTGAAGCAGAGGAAAAACAAAACATGTTTCAGAGAGGAGAAACGATTATGAGAATTAAGAGTATGATGAAGGGTATGCTTGCTGTTGTAATGGCAATGTCTATGGCAGCATGCTCCGGAGCACCTGAAGCAGACCAGACTTCTTCTGAGTCACCGGCACAGACAGAAAGTACAGCAGCAACAGAGCAGGAAACAATCGTAACAGAAGTATCTGCAGAAACTCAGACGCAAGAAGAAACAGCAAAAGCACCGAAATATGTTTTCTGTTTATTGGTGCCATTTCTTACGCACAGTTTGACGAACAGTATGTAAATGGTTATAAGGAAGCCGGAACCAGCTTTGAAGATGCCATGAAGGATGTGGAAAAGCTGTTTGGACTTAAGCTCTCCGGAGAAGAGGGTGACCGTCTGGTTCTTACCGAGTATGAGGTTCAGCGTCTCCGGGATGCATACGATCTGATTATGTCCGATGTTACGGCAGATGATTATACACAGGAACAATATGTTCTTTATGGAACCTATAATCCGTTCTCTGTAACGGTTACACATATTCTGAATAATAAGTCCGGTGTTGACTTCACAAGCTATTCCCATATCGGACTTCCGGTTGCCGTGTTTGCTGACGGAACAGGAGCAGACAGCTTCACGGGTTATTACGATAATACTGAAATATAAAAAAATGGCTTCTTTACTTGAAGTACAATAAGATTTAGTGTATTTTGAACAGTCACAATAATTTAAAAAGGATAACCGGGTTGGCAGGAGATTACCAGTCTTCTGCCAGCTTGTAATAAATAATAGGAACTATAAAGGAGAAGAGAATATGAACAAGGTAGAAAACAATTCCCCATTATCATTAAGAAGCCTGAAGATCACCGATTCCTTTTGGAAAAAGGAGATGGAGCTTGTAAGGAAAGAGGTTATACCTTATCAGTGGGAGGCATTAAATGACAGGGTAAAGGATGCAGCACCCAGCTATTGTATGCGTAACTTTAAGATTGCAGGTAAAATGAATCAGGAAAAACACCGGTTAGGAAAGGCGTATGAAGAACCGAAATATACCTTCCGTGGCTTTGAAGCACTTCCGGAGGATCCGGAACATCTGGAAGACAAGTTTTATGGGTTTGTCTTTCAGGACAGTGATTTTTCAAAATGGATTGAAGCGGTTGCTTATTCCCTGACACAGTATCCGGATCCGGAGCTTGAGAAAATCGCAGACGGGGCGATTGATATTGTCTGTGCGGCGCAGCAGGATGACGGATATCTGGATACCTACTATATTATTAATGGCAAGGACAAGATTTTTACTAACCTGAAGGACAATCATGAGCTTTACTGCTTTGGTCATCTGACAGAAGGAGCAGTTGCTTACTATCAGGCAACCGGTAAGGATAAGCTGTTAAAGGCAGCAGAACGCTTTGCGGATTATATTGCCAATTATTTTGGTGAGGAGGAAGGAAAATGCAAGGGATATCCGGGACATGAAATTGCGGAGATGGCACTGGTGCGCCTGTATGAAGTAACCGGTGAGGAACGTTATCTTCAGTTAAGTGAGTTTTTCATTAATGAGAGAGGAACACGGCCGTATTACTTTGATATTGAACAGAACCTGAAGCTTACAGAGAAAGAAAAGAATGAATTGCGCTATCTGTATCATCAGGCACATTTACCGGTTCGTCAGCAGGATGAGGCAGTGGGACATGCAGTTCGTGCCGTGTACCTGTATTCCGGAATGGCTGATATTGCAAGAATTACAGGAGATGAGACACTCTATAAGGCTTGTGAAACACTGTGGGATAATATTACCAATCAGAAAATGTACGTAACAGGTGGCATTGGAGGAACACATATCGGAGAAGCCTTTTCCTTCCCATTTGACCTGCCGAATGATACTGCTTATGCGGAAACCTGTGCATCCATCGGTCTTGTTTTCTTTGCAAGAAGAATGCTGGAGATTGCACCGAAGGCAAAATATGCGGATGTTATGGAGCGTGCTCTGTATAACGGAATTTTAAGTGGTATGGCACTGGATGGTAAGAGCTTCTTTTATGTGAATCCTCTTGAGGTTAATCCGGAAAGCTGCCATAAGGATGAGCGTAAATTTCATGTAAAGCCAGTAAGACAGAAATGGTTTGGCTGTGCATGCTGCCCTCCGAATCTGGCGAGACTATTAAGCTCTATCGGTTCCTATGCTTACACGGAAAATGAGGATACACTTTTCGTACATCTTTATATGGGAAGCCTTCTGACAAAGAAAGTAAAGAATCAGGATGTGGATGTACAGATTCAGTCCGAATTTCCATGGAATGGTAAAGTAAAGGTTACAGTCCGTGCAAAGGGGACAGACTTCAAGCTGGCATTACGGATTCCCGGTTGGTGTGATTCGTTTACTTTACAGTATGATGGACAGACCATTCATGGCTTGACGGATAAAGATGCAGATACATCAGTGGTGGATTTCAAGAGAATCGAAAGGAAAGGTGGCTATCTGTATATCAGCGGGTTTGATCAGGAGGAAGAAACGATTACTTTGGATTTCCCGATGGAGCCGCAGTGGATTGTGGCAAATCCTGCGGTACGAGAGGATGCCGGTAAGGTGGCATTACAGAGAGGACCCATTGTATATTGTCTGGAAGAAAAAGATAATGGTGCAGATCTGCATCTGCTTTCGGTAGATCCCACGAAGCAGCCGGTTTCTTTTGATATGAAGATTCAGGAGGAAGAGGTTATTGCATTAAAGGCACAGGGACAACGTGAAATACAGGATTCTTCAGATCCGGATGCCGGTCAGTCTGCTCTGTATGCAGAATATCACGTTCCGGAAAAGGAATGGATCGAGCTGGTTTATGTTCCTTATTATACCTGGGCGAACCGTGGTGAAAACGAGATGCAGGTATGGACAAGAACCGTTTCATAAATACCGCTCTGTAATAATTGTAATTTAGTAACTATTCAGAGCCATGCAAAATTGCTTTCTGTGAATGCTTGCATTCATACAGAACAGCAATTTTATATGGCAAAGTAACCTCTATGAGTAAAACTTGAGCTGTGTTAGCAGCGGTTTTACGAATGAGATCTGAATAGTTACGTAATTTATTCAATTTTCTGGAGGTATGGAATGAAATATTTTGTGTATATTTGCACTAATAAAATACGATATGCAGTTAAAATTGCTTAAAAGATCAATTAGAACATGTTTTATTCGAAAATTTTCGAAAACATATACGAAAACTGTCCGATTAAGGTTGTAAAACTTGTGGAAATCTCCTATAATGATATTTATATCGAATACGATATGAAGGGAGGTTACACGTGATGAAAAAGGGTGCGAAAGACAAAAGGTTTTTCAATCTGAAGAAAGCTTCATCAGATACGAAATTAAATGAGACAGTAAATGAGGTTGAAGTAATGTCACCTTCTGAAGACATTCTTTCTGAAAATACAAAGAAGAAAAAGGGTCTGGATTTTTCAAAGATCAGAAAGAAGAAAAAAGAAAGAAAACAGCAGATGGAAGAGGGCCTTACCGAAGTGAAGGACAGGGGCAGGAAGGTTAAGAAAGATCTTAAGAAGGCTCAGAATGAAGTCCGTGAGGATGTGAAGGACAGTGTCAAACAGAAGAAGGACTCCAATTTGAAATTTGGTATTTTCGGTCTTCGCAGTAAGATTTATCTGTGTTTCCTTGTTCCGATTGTGTTTATGATCGTGGTGGGTATTGTTTCCTATCGGTATGCAGAGGATGGACTGAGTGAGAAATACATGGAATCTACCCAACAGACAGCAAACATGGCAACAGACTATATGGATGTAAGCTGCTCCGGTATTAAGTCGGAAGCCATGCAGTATGCTTTTGATGGTGATCTTGAGAAGTATTTCCTTGGACTAATGGGTAAGTCCGCGATTGAAAAGGCGAACTATTACAGTGACACCAGAGTGAAACTGGCAGCATCACAGACGGCGGATTCTTTTATCAAAGACATCCATATAATTACCATGTCCGGCAATAACTGCATGACAACGAAAACGTCTGATAAAATTGACGGTTTTTATAAGGATTTCCTTTCAGAAATTCAGGAAATGTCACCGGATGCATCCAATATAAAAAAGTGGATCAGCCATCATGATATAATTGATGAAACACTTGGCACCAGCAGTGATGATTATTTTGTCTCCTATGCGTTGCCGTCGAGTCAGAAGATGGGATATATTGTAATTGATGTAAACAGCGATGCAGTTCGTGATCTGTTAAGTGGTATGGATTTGGGATCCGGAAGTATTATCGGGTTTGTAACAGATGATGGAAAAGAGATTGTCTGTACCAGAGATGATGATGACAAGGTTGTTTTCCTTGATGAATCTGTTTTTCCCGGTCAGGACTTTTATGTTGAAAGCTCCGGCAGCGATGAAATGGCCGGAAATATGGAAGTAAGATACAATGGAAAGCATTATCTCTATATTTACAGCCGCAGCGAAGCTACCGGAATTACCTTCTGTTCCCTGATTCCTTCCAGTGTAGTAACCGGCCAGGCAGAAAAGATTAAGAATATTACCATTGCTTTTGTTATTATTGCATGTATCATTTCCCTGCTGATTGGTACCATAATTGCTCAGGGAATATTAAGAAACATGAGAAGAATTTCCAAGCGTCTGAATCAGGTGGCAGAAGGTGACCTTACTGTTCAGGTGGATGCCAGGGGACGTGATGAATTCCAGTCTCTTGCGAAGACGGCAACCAACATGGTTCATAATAATAAGAAGCTTGTTATGAGATTGTCCGGAACAGCTGCCCAGCTGGAGGCCTCTTCCGATGATGTACATAATGTATCAAGCAGCATTAACAATTATTCTTCTGATATTACCAAGGCAATTGATGAAATCAGTATTGGTATGACGAAACAGGCAGAGCATGCCGAAGAATGTGTAATTAAGACCAATGAGCTGTCTGAGAAGATGAAGGCCATCAGTGACATGGTGGAAAAGGCAGAGCAGCTCAGTGATAAAACGGAAAACATGATCAGGAAGGGTACCGAAATCGTGGAAGTGCTTTCCACGAGAGCGAAGGAAACTTCAGATATTACGAATAAGGTTGGTGAAAGCATCAGCCTGTTAAAGAAGGAATCCGAAACGATTAATGGATTTGCACAGACCATTAACCAGATTTCCAAGCAGACGAATCTTCTTTCCTTAAATGCTTCCATTGAAGCAGCAAGGGCAGGGGAAGCCGGAAGAGGATTTGCTGTTGTTGCACAGGAAATCCGTAATCTGGCAGATGATTCCAGTGTGGCAGCAGGCGAGATTAAGAATAAGGTCGAGATTATTTCCGCACAGACGATGTCTACCGTAGAGAGTGCGAAGAATGCGGAAGAGATGGTTGCGTTCCAGCAGGAAGCAGTAGGACAGGTTATCGAGGTCTTTAAGGAAATGAACGATCAGATGCAGGAGCTTTTCGTGAACTTAAAGGAGATCGGCGATTGTACCGCTTCTGCGGATGTGGAGAGAAACGAAACACTTGATGCCGTAGAGAATATTTCTGCGATTATTCAACAGACTGCAAGCAGCTCTTCACTCGTTCATGATATGGCTTTAGAGCTTCTGAACAATGTTGAGAAGCTGACACAGACTGCCGGAGTTCTGGATGATAATATGAACGGTCTGAAAACTGAAATTAATGCCTTTACGATTGAGTAATTTTGTAGTAAACAGATCCATAATAACAGCTATATCAAAACAGGTCTGCTAATGCAGGCCTGTTTTTTGCTTTACAACAAAAGTTTATGAGATAGAAAAAGGTTGAATGGAGCGTTAACATGTTGTATGTTTAATATTAGATTAGTATTCGGATAAATTACTGTTTTTTTTACAGTAAGCGATATGAGGAAAACAGGATAAACGAGGGAGAGAACATGAAGAAAAAAGTTATTGCGATGTTACTTGCAGTCAGTATGCTGCTTGCATCTACCGGATGCAGTGCTTATGGTCAGGTGTTGAAGCTTGCAGAGAATTATGAGCCGCCTATTGTGGAAGAGGTTATAGAAGAGGTTGAACTTCCAGAGGAAGAAATTCTGGAAGAAGATATTCCGAATGATGAGGAAGCTTTTGAACGGATGGAAGAAGGTATTACGGAAGCAGAGGATGTAACAACCGTAACCTTTGAAAATGGCAAGTCCTTCCAGTTAACCGAAGCGGCTATTGAAGGAGAGGTGGAGCTTGGTTATAAGCTCGAAGGAACAGAATCCATTCTGGAGGTTGCTGTAACCACAGACTATCCGGCATCTCAATTAGCAGGGGATATGAGTGAACTGATGAAAGAAAATTCCGGGGAAATACCGCTTGTGGATAATCATGAGGAAGGAATTTATATTACCGGCATTATGGAAGATGTGCTTATGCTGGTGTTCATTCGTGAGGATGGAGAAGGTCAGACCTATGTTTTAAGTGTATATACAGTAGATACGGATAACGCACTGGATATTACGAATGGAATTATTTCCGACTTCCTTGCAAGCGGAATCGCCGGATATGCAGCACGTACGGAATACGGAGAAGCCATTACCGAACTGAATACGGATGAATTATACTATACAATTCCCGATGGTTATTCGTGCACCTATACCTGTGAATACTTCAGCTACTTTGATAACGGAGAGTATCAGGCTACACTGTATGAAGATCAGGATGAAGAACTGGAGCGTTTCTTTGATGGAGAAACGGATACCTACTTTGAAACTTATCAGTTAGAAGAGATTGGAACGTTGGACAGTTCCTATGGTACCATTCATATTGTGGAAGGCGAATTCGATGGCGTTTACCAGTATTTTGCAGCCAGTGAAGATGGAACGGTAACGATGACATTTACTTCGAATTATGCAGACCCGATGACGTTAGAGGAATGTGAGCAGCTTATCCGGAGCTTTATTTCATAGAGCAACGAGTACGATTTGGTATTGGAGAGATAGGAAAAAAGATTAATTACTTGTGAATTATCTGTAGTGATACCGGGAGGATAACAATGAATCATCCAATCGAAGAGATCATTCTGGCGTCAGGTTCGCCGCGGCGGAAGGAATTACTGCAACGGATTGGGATTCCATTCCGGGTAGTGAAAAGTGAATGTGAAGAGATTACAACGAAGAAAGAGCCGTGTGATGTGGTGATGGAGCTGTCACAGCAAAAGGCCTTTGATGTATATTCAAAATTAAGTGAAGCAGAGCGGAGAGGCAGGCTAGTTCTCGGAGCTGACACGATTGTTGCAATTCACGGAAGGATTCTTGGTAAGCCCAAGGATGAACAGGATGCCGTTTCCATGCTGCAGGAGCTGAGCGGAAAGATTCATCATGTTTATACCGGTGTTACTCTTTTATGGGAGGATGCGTCGGGACAGATGAAGCGGAATACATTTTATGAAGATACGGAGGTTGAAATGTATCCGATGAGCATGCAGGAGATTGAGAATTATGTGGCAACCGGTGAACCGATGGACAAGGCCGGAGCCTATGCCATTCAGGGAGGCTGTGTGATTTATATCAAGGAAATCCGCGGAGAATACAGCAATGTAGTAGGACTTCCGGTGGCAAGACTTTATCAGGAATTAAGTCGTATGGAAAGCAATGAACAATCGGATGGTTCGGAATAAATAACGAAGAACAGGAGATGGAAAATGAGTTATTTACGGATCCGTGCGGCTGCCGTAGAGGATGCTGCGGAATTACTGGAAATTTATAAACCTTACGTGGAACATACGGCAATTACTTTTGAATATGAGGTGCCGTCTGTGAAAGAATTCGCAGCGCGTATTACGAAGACCCTGCAGAAATATCCCTACCTTGTGGCAGAGTACGAGGGCAGGCTGATTGGATATGCCTATGCCGGTGCATTTAAAGAACGTGCTGCCTATGACTGGAGTATCGAGACCTCTGTGTATGTGCGTGAGGATATGAAACGCATGGGAGTTGGCAGGGCTTTATATGCTGTGTTGGAGGAATGTCTCCGCAAGCAGCATATTTTAAATGTGAATGCCTGTATCGCTTATCCGGAAGAAGAGGATGAACATCTGAATGCAGACAGTGTGCGTTTCCATAAGAAGATGGGCTATTCAATGGTGGGAGAATTCCATCGGTGCGGATATAAGTTCGGAACCTGGTACAATATGGTCTGGATGGAGAAGCTGCTTGGTGAGCATTTAAAGGAGCCGCTTCCAGTCATTCCTTTCCGTGCGGATATGATCCCGTAAAGACACAATAGATATATACAGGGCAATTCGTGGATATCAAGTCAGGGGCAAAATACCTTTTGGACCTGACATCAATAGCATTAATGATAAAGCTTCAGAAAGGAAACAACTGTACATCAGCACAGTTAAGGTAGACAGAGTATGGCACATATTGAGAAATGGATTAACATCGAAGAAAATGGAATTTATCTTGTCTTCGGCGTGACCGAAGAGAATCAGTTGAAGTTCCTTCATTTTTCTTCCAAACCGTTTGAAGGGCTTAACGAGAGCGAATTATTTATGAAGGAGGGCTTCCAGCTTGTCCAGGTGAACTTTTCCGGCTATAACCGGCCTTATGAGAAGCACGGAAACAAGCATATTGTAACCGCACCCGGTTATCTGCTTACCTTTGTGGAGCTGAAGGACGAGCGTAATGAGACTGGCCGTAAGCTTACCTTTATCCAGAAGGATGAGATGACCGGAGCCAAAGTGATTACCTATTGGCAGTTCTATCAGGGAACCTCTGTGATCCGCATGTACAATGAAGTAATTAACGAAGGCTCTGAGGAGCAGACGTTAGAGTATCTTTCCTCCTTCTATTATCTTGGAATTGAAAAGGAAGGAAAGCTAAGCTCTGACGATAAGATGAGCCTTACCTATGCCTGTCACGGATGGCAGAAGGAAATGAATTTCCGGACGAATACCTTCCCGGAGCTTGGATTCGGACAGACCCAGCCGACCGTATATCAGAGAACCTCTGTTACCTTTGAGCTGACCAATACCGGAAACTGGTCCACAAAGAAATACCTGCCGATGGGATATCTTGAAAATTCCGAAGCTGATACGGCTCTTTTCTGGCAGATTGAGCATAATGGCTCCTGGCACGCAGAAATCAGTGATGTCAACAATCATTTTTATGTGGCACTGAGCGGTCCGACCGAAGTACAGTCTCACTGGTTCAAGCAGTTAAAGCCCGGTGAAAGCTTTACCTCGGTTCCGGTTGCAGTCGGTGTATCGGAAGGATGCTTTGATACGGCCATGGGCGAGCTTACCAAGTACCGCCGTATGATCCGCCGTCCGAATAAGGATAATGAGAATCTTCCGGTTATCTTTAACGATTATATGAACTGTCTGTTCGGTGATCCGACGACCGAAAAGGAGCTTCCGCTGATTGATGCGGCAGCAGCTATGGGTTGTGAATATTATGTCATTGATGCGGGCTGGTATGCGCCCGGCGAATGGTGGGACAGTGTTGGTGAATGGCAGCAGTGTTATGAGCGTTTTCCGAACGGCATCGAGGAAGTAACCAATTATATTCGTGAAAAGGGCATGGTTCCCGGTGTATGGTTAGAGCTTGAGGTTATGGGAATTAACTGCGAGAAGGCAAAGAGCGTTCCGGATGACTGGTTCTTTATCCGCCATGGAAAGAGGGTCTATGACCGCAGCAGATATCAGCTTGACTTCCGTAATCCGGCAGTCATTGATCATGTCAATGAGGTCATTGACCGTGTGGTGAATCAGTACGGTGTCGGTTATATCAAGATGGATTATAATATTGAACCCGGAATTGGTACAGAGCTTTATGCGGACAGTGTCGGACAGGGGATGCTGGAGCATGAAAGAGCATACCTGAAGTGGCTTGACGGTGTATTTGAGAAGTATCCGGAGCTGGTGATCGAAAACTGTTCCAGCGGTGGTCTGCGTACCGATTATGCAATGCTTGCAAGATACAGTATCCAGTCTACCTCGGATCAGGAGGACTACCGCAACTATGCAACCATCGCAGCAAATGCCGGAGCGGCACTTACTCCGGAGCAGGCAGCAATCTGGTCCTATCCGCTTAAGGATGGTGATGAGGAAGAGACGATTTACAATATGGTCAATGCACTCCTGCTTCGTATCCACCAGAGTGGTCATCTGGCACAGCTTTCCAAAGAGCGTCATGCTTTGGTAAAGGAGGGCATAGAATATTATAAATCCATTCGTCAGGATATTAAAAAAGCACTTCCCGTATGGCCGAATGGCTTCGCAACGAGTCTGGATCACTTTTTATGTGCCGGATGGAAGGTAGAAGGAAAGAGCTATCTGGCGGTATGGAGAAGATATGGAGAGACCTCTGAGTATGATATACCGCTTGAAAAGCTTACCGAGGGAAAACCTGTAAAGGAAGTAAGGCTTGCTTATCCGAAGGAAAGCTTAAAGGAACATGTGTCCTATGAAGTATCTGAAGATCAGCAGCTTCATGTAAGCTTCAAAGAACCGGTAATGGCAAGAATTTTTGAAATCCGTTAACGGCTGAGGCATACCTTAATACATATAGTCAGCAGATTATTCAGGCAACGGATGATTCAGACAAAGGAGAGAAAGGAAAGGGCAGATGAAAAACAAACAAAACCTGTTTCGGAGACTGTTGGCAGTAATGATGCTGGTGCTTGTGATGGCGTTCAGTACACAGACTACGGCAAAGGCCGGATTCGGCGATTTCAATGATTATGACAGCAGCAGTGACTGGGACAGCAGCGACAGCTGGGATTCGGGCTGGGACAGTGATTATGACAGCTATGACTATGATTATGATGATGACGGCGGCAGCGGGGAATTTAGTCCTATTGCCATTGTTATTGTGTTGATTATCGTTGTTTATTCCATTATTGAGAGCACCAGGAAGAAGAATAAGAAGACATCGGGAACAGCGACACAGAGAGCACCTCAGCATCGTGCGCAGGCACCTGCACCTGCGGATCAGACAGAAGCAATCAGTCAGCAGATCAAGGCGAAGGATCCGCTATTTACTGCACAGGATTTCCTGGCGTTTGCAGGCGATGTTTATATGGATATCCAGAGTGCGTGGGAGAAGCGTGATCTGACACCGGTTCGTGCAGTACTGCATCAGAATTTGTATCAGCAGACCGAGAAACAGATTCAGAAGAAAATACAGGATGGTGTGGTGAACCATTTAGAGAGAATCAGTGTAAACAAATCCTATCTGATGTCCTATCATACGGATGAGAAGTATGAATATCTGGATGTATATCTGGCAGCCAGCATGATTGATTATCAGGTAAAGGAAGCAACCGGAGAGATCCTGTTTGGAGATAAAACAACCAGATGGAACATGCAGTACAAGATGACCTTTATGAGATCTGTAGGTAGTCTTACCAAAGATGCCAAGGATAAAGAAAAGGGTCTGGTATGTCCGAACTGTGGAGCACCTTTAACCGGAACCTCATTCGGTAAGTGTGAATACTGTGGAAGCATTGTCACAACGGGTGCCTATGACTGGGTATTGTCAGCATTTACGGCAATTAAGTAATACAAAGCCGCCAGAATAGAGTGTTAGTATTTATTTTAAAAAGTTGTGTTAAGCATTTAAAAAAGTTGTTGACAATTTCTACAAAAGGTTTTATTGTTAGTAACAACAAATAAATAGTGCTTCAAACCTAAGAGAAAGAGGAGTAGGCTTTTGAAACTATCACAGAGAGCTGTCATATGGTGGAAGACAGTATAGTGACAATCGTTGAATGGGCTTTCGAGGACGGTCCGAACTTACAGTAGGCACCGGCGGGATTCGCACCCGTTATCATGGCGACATGTATGATAGTGCATGGAGGAAAGGATGAAAGAAATCATTTATATTTTAACAGACTTTCATCGAAATTGAGTGGCACCGCGTTAATTGATTATTACCGCCTCAAGTTTATCTTGAGGCGGTTTTTTTGTGTAGAGCACTTAGCGAAAGCAAGCCGAAGGCGCAGATTGAGGTTAGTGCGAGCCGCATATATGACCGGTCTCAAAACTATCAGAACCAAATCATTTATTTTTGAGAACGCCAAAGAGCGTAGAGAGGAGTAACTTATGAAGAAACAGTTATTAGCAGCAATTCTTTCCGCAGCCATGATTTTAGGACTTACCGCGTGTGGTGGTACTTCCACACAGACTCCGGCAGCAGACACCACAGCTGCAGCAGAAGAAACAACGCAGGCAGCAGATACCGGAACGGCAGATGCAGAAGCAGCGGAAGATACAGAGGTAAATAAAGATGCCACAGCAGCCGATGCTGCCTACACGATTGGTATTTCCCAGTTCGCAGAGCATGGCTCCTTAGATAACTGCCGTGAAGGATTCCTGGCAGGACTTGAGGAGGAGGGTATTGTAGAAGGTACCAATCTCACCGTTTTATTTGATAATGCACAGGCTGACACCGGAACAGCAAGTACCATTTCCGATAATTATGTTTCCAAGAAGGTAAACTTAATCTGTGCTATTGCAACGCCGAGTGCAATGAGCGCTTATAACTCCACGATGAATACGGACATCCCGGTAATTTATACTGCAGTGTCTGATCCGGCTGGTGCAGGTCTTGCAAACGCAGATGGCAGCCCGGTTGGTAACATTACCGGTACCTCTGATGCACTTGCAGTTGATGCACAGCTTAAGATGATCCGTGAAATTCTTCCGGATGCAAAGAAGATCGGTATTCTGTATACAACAAGTGAAGCTAACTCCGTAAGTACGATTGAACAGTATAAAGAAGCTGCAGGAAGCTATGGATTTGAAATCGTGGATTCCGGTATTAATACCATCGCAGATGTTGATCTGGCAGCGGCAGACCTTGTAACAAAGGTAGACTGCATTACAAACCTCACCGATAACACGGTTGTATCTGCTCTTCAGACCGTAATTGCAAAAGCAACCGATGCCGGTATTCCGGTATTTGGATCTGAAGTAGAGCAGGTAAAAGCAGGCTGTGTTGCTTCCATGGGTCTTGAGTACTTCGAATTAGGAAAGCAGACCGGACGTATGGCAGCAAAGGTATTAAAGGGTGAAGCAAAGGCATCTGAAATGAATTACGAAGTAATCAGCGAGCCCAGCCTTTATGTCAATACTGTTGCAGCAGATAAAGTAAGCCTTGCTTTAGATGATGATTTCGTAGCATCTGCTTATGAGAAGTTTGATGAAATTATTGTAGAGTAATGAGCGAATACAGATTGTTTGGGGAGGAAGAAACGTGTCGTTATTATTAAGTGTATTTGAACAGGGTATGATTTACGCCATCATGGCGTTGGGTGTCTATATCACCTATAAGATACTGGATTTCCCGGATCTGACGGTAGATGGAAGCTTTCCGATGGGAGCAGCGATTACCTGTATCCTGATTTCCAAAGGAATGAATCCGCTGCTTACACTGCCCATCAGCTTTGCAGCAGGTGTTCTTGTTGGAATCCTGACAGGTGTGATCCATGTAAAGCTGAAGGTAAGGGATCTGCTTTCCGGTATCATTATGATGACTGCCCTTTATACGGTGAACTTAAGGATAGCGGGACGTGCCAATCTCCCCATTTATACCAATGAAACCATTTTTGATAATGGCCTTGTGAACAGGATTTTCCCGGAAGCCATGCGGCCGTACCAGACCGTTATAATCATTCTTATTTTTACCCTGATTGTAAAGTATCTGTTGGATGCTTACCTTCATACGAAGTCTGGATTCCTGCTTCGTGCCGTGGGGGATAATGACATGATTGTTACTTCCCTCGGTGTAGACAAGGGACTTGTAAAGATTGTCGGACTTGCGATTGCGAACGGACTGGTTTCCCTTGGTGGATGCGTTTACGCACAGCAGCAGCGTTATTTTGATGTTTCCATGGGAACTGGAACCGTAGTCATCGGTCTGGCAAGTGTAATCATCGGAACAAGCATATTTAAGAAGATTACCTTTATACGGGTAACCAGCAGTGTTGTGATTGGTTCCATCATTTATAAGGGATGTGTCGCATTAGCATTACGCCTTGGACTCCCTTCTACCGATTTGAAGCTGATTACCGCAGTGTTATTCCTTGTGATCCTTGTAGTCAGCATGGATCACAACAAAAGCGCGAAGATTAAAGAAACCGCAGATAGTAAAGAGGAGACTGCACAGGGAGGTACGGAAGCATGATCGAGTTAAAGAATATTCATAAATATTATAATCCGGGCTCCGTAAATGAACTCTGCCTGTTCCAGAATTTTTCCCTTGAAATTCCGGATGGGGATTTCGTAGCAGTAGTCGGAAGTAACGGCTCCGGTAAAACCTCCCTGCTCAATATTATCTGTGGAACGATACCGATTGATTCCGGAGATATTATAGTAAATGGAACTTCCATCGTTGGGAAAAAGGATTTCCTGCGTCACAGAAGCATCGGCCGGGTATATCAGGATCCGTCAAAGGGTACCTGTCCTTCCATGACCATACTGGAAAATCTGTCGCTTGCTGACAATAAAGGAAAGCCTTATAACCTAGGAAAAGGGATAAACAAAGCAAAGATTGAACAATATAAGGAGCTTTTAAAGAAGCTGAATCTTGGATTGGAGGATAAGCTGTATACACAGGTAGGATCCTTATCCGGTGGACAGCGTCAGGCACTTGCCTTACTCATGTCGACGATGACGCCGATTGAGTTTCTGATTCTGGATGAGCATACGGCAGCACTTGATCCGAAGACCGCAGACCTTATTATGGAGCTTACCGACCAGATCGTGAAGGAAAAGAAGGTTACGACCATTATGGTTACCCACAACCTCCGCTATGCGGTGGAATACGGAAACCGCCTCATCATGATGCATCAGGGAGAAGCAATTATTGATAAGTCCGGTGAGGATAAAAAGGCACTTTCCACCGAGGATATTATGAGTACGTTTAACAGAATCAGCGTAGAGTGTGGTAATTAACAGTTTCAAATATAAAAATCAGGATATGTCTGTGTGTCTGCACACAAAGATGTATCCTGATTTTTTTGTAACGGAATAATTACGATTTTTATGAACGGAGCAGAGCTATTTCCTGAATTGCATATTATATAATTCCGCATAGATCCCGTTCTTTGCAAGCAGCTCCTCATGGTTTCCGCTTTCTGCGATGCCATTTTCTGTAAGAACCAGAATGCGTTCTGCATTCCGGATGGTAGATAATCGATGGGCAATAACCAGAGTGGTACGGTTCTTAGCAAGCTTTTCCAGGGATTCCTGTACTACTTTTTCACTTTCATTATCGAGTGCAGAAGTGGCTTCATCAAAAATAAGAATCGGGGGATTCTTTAAGAAAACCCTGGCAATGGACAGGCGCTGCTTCTGACCGCCGGAAAGCTTGATTCCACGCTGGCCGATATAGGTATCATATCCGTCCGGAAGGTTCATAATAAATTCATGAGCATTGGCATTACGGGCAGCCTGGACAATTTCTTCATCCGAAGCATCCGGACGTCCATAACGGATATTATCCATTACTGTACCGGCAAAGAGGTATACATCCTGCTGGACAATACCAATATTATTACGAAGGCTTCGCATTGTGAAATCACGGACATCCCGTCCGTCAATCAGAATCTGGCCTTCTGTAACCTCATAAAACCGGGGAATTAAGCTGCATAAGGTGGATTTCCCGACACCCGAGGTACCGACAAGTGCAATATATTCGCCTTCTTTGATGTGAAGGTTAATATGGGAAAGAACAGCTTCTGTGGTATCCTCATATTGAAAGCTGACATTTTGAAAGGTAATATCGCCCTTTGCGTTTTTTAATTCAATGGCCTTCGGGCGATCCACAATATCCGGACAAACGTTAAGTATTTCAAGGAATCTGGTATATCCGGAGGCACCATTCTGGAACTGTTCGGTAAAGCTGATGAGCTTTTTAATCGGTTCTGTAAAGTTGTTAATATAAAGCAGGAATGTAATCAGATCCGTAACGGAAATGATGGATCTGGTAATAAAGAAAGCACCGGATGCAATTACAATGACATTAATAAGTGTGGTAAAAGCACCAAGTCCGGAATTATAAAGTCCCATATATCGATAGCTTTCTTTTTTGCTTTCCACAAACCGGTCGTTTCCCTTTTTAAACTTTGAAAGCTCAATATCTTCATTGGCAAAGGACTTTACAACACGGATTCCTGACAGATTATCTTCAATCTGTGCGTTGATATCTGCGATACGTGCACGATTCTTTACGAAGGCCTTTTTCATTTTAATATTGAAATAAAAGGCGTAAAGAAGCATAATAGGTACAATGGCAAATGCAATCAATGCAAGCTGCCAGTGAATGGATAAGAGAATACTGAAGGAACCAATCAGCTTAATGATGGAAATAACAATATCTTCAGGACCATGATGATAAAGTTCGCTGATTTCAAATAAATCATTGGTAACACGGCTCATGAGCTGTCCGACCTTCTGGTTATCAAAGAAACTGAAGGACAGCTTCTGATAATGGGAGAAGATTTCGTTTCGCATGTCATATTCCATTTTGGCGCCCATGATGTGGCCATAATAAGCAATGAAATAATTGCAGTAAAATTCAAGAGCAATCAGTCCCAGCATTAACAAAGACAGCTTCAGAATGAGCTGCAGGGCTTCATCTGCAGCCCGGTAGATGACATCACTTGTAATATACCGTATAATAAGGGGCAATATGAGTGTAACGCCTGCACCGATGCAGGCAAACAGCATATCGGAGAAGAAAAGCTTCTTATATGGCTTATAATAAGAAAAGAATTTCTTCCAAAAATATTTTTTACTGATAGAATTTGTAGTCTGGTTTGTATTTGTAGTTTTCATAGGAGTTAGTCTAGCACAGAAGAAAAAGGAAATCAATGCCGGTTATCTCATGAAACAACCAGAAAGATTTTGTATTGTGACCGTGAATACGGAATGGGTGTCCGGTGAATATGATAAGGGGAATCTATGAATTATATTGTACTTGATTTAGAATGGAATCAGAGTAATACCGGTGATGAAGAGGAAGTAAAACAGATTCCTTTTGAAATCATTGACTTTGGGGCAATTAAACTGAATAACAGGGATGAAATGATTGATGAATTCAATCAGCTTGTGAAACCCCAGGTATATCAGCATATGCATCATATCACCAGTAAGATTATTCATCTTCATATGAAGGATCTGCAAAAGGGGCGTCCTTTTCCTGAGGTCATGCGGGAGTTCCTTGACTGGTGCGGAGAAGATTATATTTTCTGTACGTGGGGACCGTTGGATTTGTTTGAACTGCAGCGGAATATGAAGTACTATCATATGGATCCGTTAGCTTCTGCACCGATCCGTTTCTTAGATGTACAGAAGCTGTTCAGTATCCGGTATGAGGATCGTAAGCTGCGCCGGAGCCTTGAATTTGCCATTGATTTTCTTCATATTGAGAAGGATATTCCATTTCACCGTGCGTTCAGTGATGCGTATTATACCGCCAGAATTCTTGCGAAGATTGAGCCGGAGGTCCGGGTTAATTATTCGTTCGATACCTATATTCTTCCAAAAACCCATGAAGAAGAGATCCATGTGCTTTTTCCGGATTACATGAAGTATATTTCCCATGAGTTTGAAGATAAGCAGGAGGCTCTGGCAGATCATGAGGTCATCAGCACGAAATGTTATCTCTGTCATAAGAATCTGCGAAAAAAAATCCGCTGGTTTACACCAAACGGGAAGCATTATTACAGCGTTTCCGAATGTCCGGTGCATGGTCTGATGAAGTCCAAAATCCGGATCCGCAGGTCGGAGGATGATAAGATTTATGTGGTGAAAACCTCGAAGTTCATTACAAGTGAAGAAAGTGAGCAGCTTGTAGAGAAAAGGGAAACGGCGAAGGAACATCATAAGAAAAGTAAGTAAAAGTCAAAACAGAAATTGGTATGATAAAAACAGAGGACCTAAAAATGAGGTCCTCTGTTTGATTTCCGGGTTCGTCTCCTGTAATGCTTCCGTTTCATATCATCAAACAGATTGTAATTGATGAACACGGAATGAATAAAGCTGATGAGGATCACAAGCAGGGCAAGGGCGAAAATCCAGATCATCACATAAAACACATTGATGATAATGGTTTTATCTAACAGTTCCACGGGACATAACGGGAAGAAAATCCGTTTTGCCGGTGCACCGCTATAGCCTTCTGTGCTTAATAAATCTACCGTGGCTGATCCTAAATAAGCACCGTGGTAGTTGTAATTAATGATGGCTATTTCCTGGTCATTATCCGTATCATATGAAACCTGCGAATCCAGATCTTCAAAAGTAATCGTTTTTGGCAGGATCAGATAGCTGCTTTCATTTAATCCAAGAAGCTGTGTGGAATTTCCTAAAATATCCGTGGAATTATGAAAGAAGCTGGAGCTTTTAATCGAGTACTTTGTTTCATTTTCTGCAATATTTACAAGAGAAAAATTCGTGAACCCGTAATCAAACAGCTTTACGGTATCATAAAACTGATTCGGCGACTCTTCCTTTAAGATGACACAAATCAGGCGCATATCATTTCTTTCTGCGCAGGTGACAAGGGTCTGTCTGGCCTGTTCGGTGTACCCGGTTTTACCCCCCTTAATTCCTTCATAAGCAATTTCTCCGGAAATGAGCTGGTGCTTATTACGGATATAGAAATCGTCCGGCTGGGTTTGGGTTGCTTCAAAATGATAATTACCGGTATTGCCAATCTTTGCAAGCTGTTCATTTTGGAAAAAGGCTCTGGCAATCAGGGCTAAGTCATGTGCAGTGGTGTAGTGGTTTTCGTCATGCAGACCGTGTGGGTTCACAAAATGGGAATTCGTACAGCCCAGCTTCGCAGCCTTTTCGTTCATCATGTCGGCAAAGGCGTCAATCGAGCCTGCGATGTGTTCAGCAACCGCATTTGCGACTTCGTTCGCGGATCCGACTAAAATTCCGTACAGGCATTCACGCAGGGTCATGGATTGTCCTGGATCAATGCCAATGTTGGAGCTTCCGGATTCAAGACTGAATACGGCATCATGGGAAAAGGTGATGACCTCGTCCATGGAGCAGTTCTCAACAGCAATCAGACAGGTAAGAATCTTGGTGGTACTTGCAGGGTAAAGCTTCTCATCCATATTCTTGGCATAAAGAACCGTACCGGTGTTGGCTTCTAACAGATAAGCTGCCTCTGCACCAAGATCCGGACCGGTTGGCCAGTTGGCAATTTCATTGGTCTGAACCGGAAGGGATTTGCGCGCTTCCGCTTCCTCGTTATAATCGGCAGAGGCAGAAGGGGCAGCCAGAGCCGTCGCAGAATATGAAATTAACAATCCAAGCACAAGCAGGAAAGTAAGAAAACGTTTCATTCAAAAACTCCTCGTAAATAGAAATTGCTCCGTAACAGAATTATTGCTTTTTTATCATACATCATTTCCGGATTTATATGAAGCTCTTATTTTTTTCAGGTGTAAAAATTTTGTAAAAGTTACCTATTATATGCGATTACTGCTTGACAAAGACAGTCAATATATGTTAGAAAAGATAAGTCTTAACAAGATATTAAAATTTATTAAGAAAACATAAAGACAACCACTTACCATGAACAAAGAAGTTTATGGCAACGGAGTGGTATTTTTTATGTAAAGAAGGAGGAGTAAAATGGCTCAGATATTAGCAGTAATCATCTTTGTGGCAATGTTTGCGCTGATCGTGACAGAAAAGATCGAGCGTCACATCGTAACACTGGTATGTGGTCTTCTTGTGCTGGTTCTTGTATTTGGATTAGTAATGCACAGTCCGGCGGCAATTTGGGAGACACTGAATCTTCGTGCGATTTTTACATTAAGTTTCTGGTATCCGGCAGGACAGGGTGGTGAGGCCTCTGCAGGAATCAACTGGGAAACCATTATCTTCATCGCCGGCATGATGATCATGGTAGAAGGAATGGGAAATGCAGGATTCTTCCGCTGGTTATGCATGCGGATTGCAAAGGCTGTTAAGTATAAGACCATTCCGATTTTCATTACATTTATGTTAATGGCAAGCTTTCTGTCCATGTTTATTGACAGTATTACCGTTATTCTGTTCCTGGCAGCAGTTACCGTAGAGCTTGCACAGCTGTTGAAATTCAACCCGGTGCCGGTTATCCTGTCAGAGATTTTCTGTGCAAATCTAGGTGGGTCCGCAACAATGTGTGGAGATCCCCCAAATATTATTATCGGAACCTCCCTGGGATATTCTTTTGCAGACTTTATTACACATACCGGACTCATTGCCGGCGTATGCTTAATATTATCTCTGATTTACTTTTATGCGATTTTCCACAAACAGCTTGTACAGAAGGAAACACTTGACATTGCAAGCTTTCCGGAGCCGAAGGAAGCTATTACAAGCAAGAGTAAATTTACTATCAGCTGCATCATTTTTGCATGTGCGGTTGTTATGCTGATTACTCATGCTCAGACAGGCTTAAGCGTTGCATTTATTGGCTTATTTATTGCAATTGTAACCTTGATTACTTCCGGAAAAGACAGTATGATGTTATTAAAGAAGGTAGATTACAAAACACTGTTATTCTTCGTTGGACTATTCGTTGTAGTAGGTGGTCTGGAACAGACCGGAATCCTGCAGATTATTGCAGAATTTATTGGAAATATCAGTGGTGGTAATATCAAACTGATGATTGCGATTATTATCTGGGTTTCTGCTTTTGCAAGCGCCTTTATTGACAATATTCCTTTTGCAGCTACCATGATCCCGGTTATCCGGAGTCTTGCAGCAATGGAAGGTGTGGACTTATCTACCCTTGCATGGGCATTGTCCATGGGTACAGACATTGGTGGAAGCGGAACACCGATTGGCGCATCTGCGAACGTTGTAGGTACCGCTGTGGCAGCAAAGGAAGGTTATCCGATTGGATGGGGCAAGTATTGTAAGGCCATGGCACCTGCCACAATTATGGTAGTTTTCGTTTCCATGATTATCATTTTTGTAAGATATCTGTAAATCAGACAGAACAAGGAGGGATACCGTATGGCAGAACAGATTATTATTGCGATTGGCCGTGAATTCGGAAGCGGCGGACATGAAATCGCTGAGAAGCTTTCCGAACTTTATGGAATTAAGCTGTATGATAAGAATATCCTGCAGAACATTGCAGAGGCTAAGAATGTTGATGTGGCAAGCTATGAGAAATATGATGAAGTTCCTAAAAAGATGATCTTTTCCAGAACCGTTAAGGGACTTTCCAATTCCATGGAGGAGAACATCGCACAGCTGCAGTTCCGTTATCTGGAAGACAAGGCAAATGCCGGAGAGTCTTTCGTTGTTGTCGGACGTTGTGCAGAAACCATGCTGAAGTATCATCCGGCACTGGTATCCATCTTCGTATTGAGCGACTGGGATGCGAAGGTAGAGCGTATTATGAGGATCTACGAGCTTACCAGGGAAGAAGCTGAAAGCTTCATCTTCCGTAGTGACCGTAAGCGTAAGGATTATCATAATTATTACTGCAAGATCAAGTGGGGCGATTCCAGAAACTATGACGTGTGTGTAAACAGCAGCAGGCTTGGTGAGGAAGAGACCGTACTGATGCTCAAAGAGTACATCGATAAGAGAATCGCACACAGGGCTAAGAAATCATGAGATTAAGAAATATTGCAGGATCCAGGGATGTGATTGCCGAAAGCGAATGGGTAATTCAGGAGCCCTGTTCACAAAAGGGTAAATGGACAGAAGTATTCGGAAATGACCATTCAATCCGCATAGAGATTGGTATGGGAAAGGGAAAATTCCTTCATGAACTGGCGAAGGAGAATCCGGAGATTAATTACATAGGAATTGAAAAGTATTCTAGTGTCCTGCTCCGTGCCATCCAGAAGATGGAAACAGATCCACTCCCAAACTTAAGGTTTATCCGCATGGATGCTGAAGAGATCAGTGAAGTATTTGCGGAAGAAGAAATTGACCGGATTTATCTGAATTTTTCGGATCCATGGCCAAAGGACCGGCATGCGAAACGTCGTCTTCCATCCAGAGAGTTCTTAAAGCGTTATGACACCTTTTTAAAGAAGGATGGCATTTTGGAATTTAAGACAGATAACCGGCCACTGTTTGATTTTGCAGTGGAGGAGCTGCCCTTTGCAGGATGGGAAGCGATCGTGATTACTTATGATCTGCATCATGATGAAGAGCTGGTGAAGGGGAACATTATGACGGAATATGAAGAAAAATTTTCCGCCATGGGGAACCCGATCTGCAAATATATTATTCATCGTAAAAAATAATTCTAAAACAACCATTGACAATTGCGCCTAAAAAAGGTATGATTGTCAATGGTCGTATAACGGCGTGTGGCTCAGCTTGGTAGAGCGCTACGTTCGGGACGTAGAGGCCGCAGGTTCGAATCCTGTCACGCCGACTATAATGAAACAGCTTCTTCATAAACTATGAGGGAGCTGTTTTTATTAATGGCATTATTTACTTGTTAATTAAAGTGATTACATTTATAATCAGATCAGGTGCTGCCATATCACGGCAGGCGGTTGCTATTGTAAGTCTTGTTTACAAGATATCACATAAAAAATAACCGCCCTAGCCTCACAAACTAAGCGGTTATTTTTTAACTGTTTTTGAGGGCAACCGTCTATCGGCAGCACCACTTTATGGATATATAATAGCATAGAATATTTATGAAGTCAAATATAGGTGATTGGCATGGATGATCAGAAGGATAAGAAGCAGAATCAGGAAAATATAAATTCCGAGGCGAAACCGGAAACTACAGATTTTATGAAAGAGACGATCAAGCAGCGGCCTCTGAACCGGAAGAAGCTTCTGCGGAGAACGATAATTACGGCTTCCATGGCGGTGATTTTTGGTCTGATTGCGTGTGTGACCTTTTTGCTGTTGGAACCGGTAATCAGTAACCGGTTGTATCCGGAAGAGGAGCCGCAGACGGTTGTTTTTGTTGAGGAAACCAGGGAAGATGAAATTTTGCCGGAGGATATGCTGACGGAAGACCGGCTGGCAGATGAGGCTGAGAGCTCACCGGAGCCGACAGCACCGGCTGCTTTGGAGGATTCCCAGATTGAACAGGTTTTATCAGAGATGGAGCTTGGAGTAGAGGATTACCTGTCGTTATCCGGTGCAGTGCGTGATGTTGCGAAAACGGCAGAGAATTCGATGGTGAAGGTTGTAGGAATTACCTCGGACAGAGACTGGTTTGATAATGAATATCAGAATGAAGATATTGTGTCCGGAGTGGTCGTGGCGGATAACGGCAGGGAAATTCTGATCCTTGCGAATTTGAAGAATATCAAGGGTGCGGAATTACTGGAAATTGTATTTGTAAATGGGGATACTTATGTTGCGGAGATCAAGCAGGAAGACCGTAACACGGGACTGGGAATTCTGTCCATTGTCAAGGCAAAGATGGCGCCTGCTACCATAGATGTTGCAAAGCCGGTCAGTATGGGAACCTCATCCAATGTGAACCTTCCGGGTAATCCGGTGATTGCCATAGGAAGTCCGATGGGGGTTGAGAATTCGATCAGCATTGGCGTTGTCACTTCATCCGGAAATGCGGTGCATCTTCCGGATGCCACCTATAAGTGGATTGGAACCGATATCTACGGAAGTACCTCTGCGAGCGGTATTCTTATTAATCTGCGGGGGCAGTTAATCGGAATTATTGATATGACCTATAATGACGGTGATATGAAGAATCTTATCAGCGGAATCGGAATTTCCGAGCTTAAGAAGCTGGTGGAGTGCCTTTCCAATGATAAAGCAATTGCTTATCTGGGAGTTTATGGCATGGATGTACCGGTGGATGCCCATGAGCAGATGCAGGTTCCGTTAGGGGCATATATTTATGAAACCGTTGTGGATTCTCCGGCTATGGAGGCAGGAGTTCAGAGTGGTGATGTCATTACGAAGATAGGACAGACAGAAATTACCTCCTATCAGGAACTGGTGAATGCACTATACCAGTTACGGCCGGATGCACAGGTAACCGTGACCTTGATGCGGCAGGGACCGGATGGTTACACAGAAATGGAAGTTAATGTGACATTAAAATAAAGCAACAGAAAGAGGTGGCATGATGAAATATTTAAAGGATTATAAAGACGGAGACCGTTTCTTTGACATTTATCTGTGTAAGCATAAGGTGTCTGCAGTAACCAAGAATGGCAAGCCATATGAAAGCGTGATCCTGCAGGATAAAACGGGAACGATTGACGGTAAGATCTGGGATCCGAACAATGCAGGAATTGCAGATTTTGATGCATTGGATTACATAGAGGTCTATGGTGATGTAACGAGCTTTCAGGGGGCTTTACAGGTAAATGTGAAGCGGATCCGGAAATGCCAGGAGGAAGAGGTGAATCCCAGTGATTATCTTCCGGTAAGTAAATATGATATTGAGGAAATGTATACGGAACTGCTGAAGTACATTCACAGCATTCAGAATCCATATCTGAAGCAGCTTCTTTCCAGGTTTTTTATTGAGGATGAAGGCTTTATTGCCGCCTTTAAGAAATCCTCCGCAGCTAAAACCGTACATCATGGCTTCGTAGGAGGTTTATTACAGCATACCTTAAGCGTAACCAGAATGTGTGACTATTACTGTAAGAATTATGAGAGACTGAACCGGGATCTGCTTTTAACCGCTGCAATCTGTCATGATATGGGTAAAATCAAAGAGCTTTCTGCTTTTCCGCAGAATGATTATACCGATGAGGGGCAGTTCCTTGGACATATCGTGATCGGTACGGAAATGGTTGGAGAGAAGATTCGTGAGATTCCGGGATTTCCTGTTGTTCTGGCAAGTGAGTTAAAGCATTGTATTCTGGCGCATCACGGAGAATATGAGTTTGGTTCTCCGAAGAAGCCGGCAATCATGGAGGCAGTAGCTCTTAACTTTGCGGATAATACGGATGCAAAGCTGCAGACCTTTACTGAATTAATGGACAATACTACAGAAACCGGCTGGCTTGGCTTCAACCGGCTGTTTGATTCCAATGTTATTGGAACCAGGGTGGAGTAACCTGTACCATCCGGCAGCCTATGAGTGAAATAACCGGTTATTGTTCCCATAGCAGCCGGATACTTATTGTCAGGCTGCGTAAGAACATGATTCAGCAGTGAATCGTAACAATCGCGGAGCTGCTGCGTAAAATATGGGACAGGATCGAATCAACAGGGAAGAACGAAGAGATATGGATTTTCAGAAAAATCAACTGCTTACAACTGAGATTATCGATATAAGCACGGAGGGAGAAGGGATTGGCAAGGTAAACGGTTATCCCTTTTTCATTAAGGATACGATCATTGGCGATCAGGTAGAGATCCGTGCAATTAAATTAAAGAAGAATTACGGTTACGGAAGATTAGAGAAGGTGATTACACCTTCTCCTTTTCGTGTAACGCCGTCCTGCTGTTTTCACAGGCAATGCGGAGGATGTCAGATCCAGGCAATGAGCTATGAGCAGCAGCTTGCATTTAAACACAATAAGGTGCGGAATAATCTGCTTCGTATCGGTGGATTCGGGCCGGAGGAGCTTGACCGGATTATGGAGCCGGTTGTGGGAATGGAGGAGCCGTTTCGATATCGAAACAAGGCGCAGTACCCGATTGGTATGGATAAAGAGGGAAATCCGGTTGCCGGCTTCTATGCAGGGCGCACGCACAGTATTATTGCCAATACGGAATGCCTGCTTGGAGTAGATGAGAACAGGACGATTCTGGAAGCAATTTTGCAGTATATGAAGGAATATAGCATAAGCGCATATGAGGAGGCTTCCGGAAAAGGGCTGGTCCGCCATGTGTTAATCCGCAAGGGCTTTACGAGTGGAGAAATTATGGTGTGTCTGGTAATTAATCCGGAACACATGAAAGGCCGTATCGGGATAAGAGAGAAGAACAGCAAAAGGGAATGGCTGCCTCATCAGAAGGAGCTGATTGAACGGCTTGTGGCAATCCGGGGTATGACCAGTATATCTGTAAGCATTAATTGCGAGAAAACCAATGTTATTATGGGGACAGAAATTCATACACTTTGGGGAAAAGAGAGGATAACAGATACGATTTTCGTCCGTGATGTGGATAACTGCTTCGCACGTACCGGAGATGGCATTGCTTTTTCTATTTCACCGCTTTCCTTCTATCAGGTAAATCCGGTGCAGACAGAAAAGCTATACAGTCTGGCACTTTCCTATGCAGGACTTAGCGGTAAGGAATCCGTGTGGGATTTGTATTGTGGAATCGGAACGATTTCCCTGTTCTTAAGCGGAAGAGCATCAAAGGTCTATGGAGTGGAAGTCGTGCCACAGGCGATTGAGGATGCAAAGCAGAATGCAGCAAATAATGGAATCACTAATGCAGAGTTCTTTGCTGGAAAGGCAGAAGAGGTACTGCCGGAATTCTATGGAAGAAAAGATGCGGTATCCCATTCTGCAGGCAGCACGGAGCAGGGCAGGGAAGGCATGCTTCATCCGGATGTGATTGTCGTGGATCCTCCGCGGAAGGGCTGCGATGAGATGTGTCTTGATACCATGCTTAAGATGGCCCCGGACCGGATCGTTTATGTGAGCTGCGACAGCGCAACGCTTGCCCGTGATCTCCGGATTCTGTGTGACGGCGGCTATGAATTGAAACGCGTCCGCCCGGTCGATATGTTTCCACAGACTGTACATGTGGAGACGGTAGTGTTGATGTTAAGGGTAAAATAGGGATAGCCGTCAAAAGGCTTGAAATAAGGGGTTTTAAGACCAAAGGTAGTATTTTTGAGTGCTGCTTTTGGCCTTTCTTTTTCTTGTTGGTGGAAACCTATCGAATAAAGGCTCTTAACATTCTCGTCAGGGAGCGTGACATCATCATCGCGGACTTTGAAGAAATCAGGGACACGGTTTTTCGACGGAAGGTCTGAACGCAGAGGTCGAGGTGCTTTTTTGTGATAGCACGGTGAAAGTCTGATGAAAATTTCGCAGTCCTATTGATGTTTTACAGAAAAAGAAGTATGATTAGTTATACAAATCATACTTACGAGGTGGAATGAAATGAACGCACCGAAAGGAAAATATGCATGGACGGCTACTGTCGGTGAGAAAGGACAGATTGTAATACCGAAACAGGCTCGTGATATCTTCGGAATTAAACCGGGAGACACGCTGCTGCTTCTTGGCGATGAGCAGCGAGGGATCGCAATTCCTCCGAAAGGAGCATTTACTGAATTGTTCGGCATAGCATACGGAGAAAAGGACGGTGACGGCGATTGAAAAAAGTGGCTCTCTTCTGCATTCCCGCGCACGGTCATACAAATCCTATGCTTCCCGTTGCAGCAGAGTTGGTTCGGCGTGGGAACACAGTCAGATTTTATTCGTTTAACGAATTTAAAAGCAAAATAGAGGCAACCGGAGCGGAGTTTATATCCTGCGATTTTTATCTTCCCGAACTGACGGAAAAGGAAGAAGCAGGACTTAAAAGCGTGTCTACCACAGAAATGACGATTCAGGATATTCACATCACACTGGCAATGAATGATTTTTTGCGTGACGAAATTCAATCTTTTAAGCCGGATGTGGTCTATACTGATTCTGTATGCTTTTGGGGAAAACTGAATGCCTGGAAATATGATATTCCGATGGTGGTGTCCACTAGCACATTTGCATTTAATCAACTGTCATCGCAATATATGAAAAACAGTCCTCGAGAACTTGCCGGTCTGATTTTCGGCTTGCCCAGGGTATCGAGAGAGCTAAACAAACTAAAAGCCTATGGCTTTCAGTTCAAAGGTCTGTTTTCTCTTATCCAAAGCGACAATGATACTGATTCTGTCGTTTATACCTCACGGCGTTTTCAGCCGTATGCGGAAAGTTTCTCTGACCACTATGTTTTTGTCGGTCCATCGGTGTTTTCAAAAAACGAACCGAATAAGAAAAAAGACAGGCCGCTTGTTTATATTTCGCTGGGAACAGTTATCAATGACCGACCGGATTTCTACGGCAAGTGTATTGAAGCTCTGAAAGACATGGATGCGGATGTCATCATATCATGCGGAAGCGCAATTGACCGCGAGGCTCTTGGAGTGTTGCCGAAAAATGTTCAGGTGTATCCGTATGTCGATCAGCTTGATGTCCTTTCCAAAGCGGATGTATTTATTACTCACTGCGGCATGAACAGCGTTTCCGAAAGTCTGTATATGGCTGCGCCGATGGTTCTTTATCCCCAGACAAACGAGCAGAAGGCAGTTGCGAGAAGAACAATGGAAATCGGCGCGGGGATAATGCTTTCCGATGATTCTGCCCAAGGCATCCGCTCCGCTGTTCAGAATGTCCTGGGCAACGATAGCTATCGGGTTTCGGCAGATGAATGCAGTAAAGATTTTCGATCCTGTTCCGGGACAACCGGAGCGGCAGAATTCATTGAAAACGCTCCGCATTCATCGAACGGCATTGATTTATCCAAAGAATTAAGTAAAGCAAACGGAAAGTTCCAATGTCTATACTGGGGGATTGCTATGGCAATCATCATTCTTGTTGGCGTTTTTATAAGCTGGAAATATGTGTGGATTGTTGGCGTTCCCGTCGGTATATTATCCGCACCGATAGGAAAGGCTTTACAAAAACGGCAATACAAATCGCTCATTGAAAAAATGAGCAGGTAAAAATAACTTTTGCTATAAGCACTTCACGAAACAAAAATGGAGTGCTTTTTTATTGGAATGCTTAGAGAATTAGCGCTTAAGCAGATGGAAGTATTCCGCAAGGTTCGTCCGCAGTTTGAAAAACTGGCCATTTCAGAATAAATAATAAATAATGGATGGAGCGTATAGGAGTCTTTTTACAGATATGTGGAAAAGTGTCAGACACATATTAAGAGATAACCTTAAGACATGTACAAAATTACGTGCATTGAGCAAAATGGTTGACACTAAGCTATTATAAGTAGTACACTTTTATCGTAAACAACAGTAGGTGAACCATTTATAAAGTTCCCTGTTGATAATATTATTGTAAATTTCAGAAGGAGGTATATTTTCATGGCAGAAGCATGGAGAGGATTTGTGAAAGACGGCCATTGGGATGTAGACGTGAATGTGCGTAATTTCATTCAGAGAAACTACACACCTTATGATGGTGACGAGAGCTTTCTGGAGGGATCTACCGAAGCAACGGATAAGCTTTGGGGAAGACTTCAGGAGTTACAGAAGGAAGAACGTGAACATGACGGTGTTTTAGAGTGTGAAACAGAGGTTGTTTCCAGTCTTACCGCTTATGGTCCTGGTTACATTGATGAGTCTATGAAGGATCTTGAGCAGATCGTTGGTCTTCAGACAGACAAGCCGTTAAAGAGAGCATTCATGCCTTACGGCGGTATTAAGATGGCAGAAGAAGCTGCAAGCACTTATGGTTATGAAGTTAACCCTAAGTTCCACAAGATCTTCAACGATTATCATAAGACACACAATCAGGCAGTATTTGATGCATATACTGATGAGATGAAGGTTGCTCGTCATACTCATATCGTAACAGGACTTCCTGATACTTATGGTCGTGGACGTATCGTAGGTGACTACAGAAGAGTTGCTCTTTACGGTATCGATTTCCTGATCCAGAAGAAGACAGAAGACAAGAAGAACTGCGGTAACGGAACAATGACAGAAGACATTATCCGTTTAAGAGAAGAAATCGCTGAGCAGATCAAAGCCCTTAAGGGAATGAAGGAAATGGCTAAGATTTACGGCTATGATATTTCCGGTCCTGCTACCAACGCTAAGGAAGCTGTACAGTGGTTATACTTCGGATACCTTGCAGCAATCAAGACTCAGAATGGTGCAGCTATGTCCGTAGGACGTATCTCTACATTCCTTGATATTTATATTGAAAGAGACCTTAAGGAAGGTACCTTAACCGAGAAGGAAGCTCAGGAATTAATCGACCATATGACCATGAAGTTCCGTATGGTTAAGTTTGCTCGTATTCCTTCCTACAACCAGCTGTTCTCCGGTGACCCGGTATGGGCTACTCTGGAAGTTGGTGGTATCGGAATGGATGGCCGTCATATGGTTACCAAGAACGACTATCGTTTCCTTCATACTCTTGAGAACATGGGACCGAGCCCTGAGCCGAACTTAACTGTTCTTTACTCCAGTGCTCTTCCTGAGAACTTCAAGAAGTATGCAGCTAAGATTTCCGTAACGACATCTTCCATCCAGTATGAGAACGATGATGTTATGAAGCCGATCTGGGGCGATGACTACAGCATCTGCTGTTGTGTATCCGCTACACAGACTGGTAAGGAAATCCAGTTCTTCGGTGCTCGTGCTAACCTTGCTAAGTGCTTACTTTACGCTATTAACGGTGGTAAGGATGAGAAGCATCTTGATAAGGAAGGCAAGCATATGCAGTGTGGTCCTGAAATCGCACCGATTACTTCCGAATATCTTGACTTCGACGAAGTTATGCATAAATACGATATCATGCTTGACTGGTGTGCAGCTCTGTATGTAAACATCCTGAACCTGATTCACTATATGCATGATAAGTACTACTATGAAGCAGCTGAGATGGCTCTGATTGATACTGACGTAAGAAGAACATTCGCTACCGGTATTGCAGGTCTGTCCCACGTAGCAGACTCCCTGTCCGCTATTAAGTATGCTAAGGTTAAGGTTATCCGTGATGATCAGGGTTGCGCAATCGACTTCAAGACCGAAGGCGAATTCCCTAAATATGGTAACGATGATCCGAGAGCTGATGAATTCGCTGTATGGCTTCTTAAGACCTTCATGGAGAAGATCAAGAAGAACCAGACTTACAGAAATTCCGAGCCTACAACCTCTATCTTAACCATTACTTCTAACGTAGTATATGGTAAGGCTACCGGTGCTCTTCCGGATGGCAGAGAAGCTTACAAGCCTTTCGCTCCTGGTGCTTCACCGTCTTACGGTGCTGAGCAGAGCGGTCTGCTTGCTTCCCTGAACTCTGTAGCTAAGCTGCCTTATGAGTATGCTCTGGATGGTATTTCCAATACACAGACCATGGCTCCTTCCGCTCTTGGACATGACCTTGATGAGCAGAAGAATACTCTGGCTGGCGTTCTCGATGGATACTTTGATCGTGGTGCTCATCACCTTAACGTTAACGTATTCGGTACCGAGAAGCTGTTAGATGCACAGGCACATCCTGAGAAGCCTGAATACGCTAACTTCACCATCCGTGTATCTGGTTACGCTGTTAAGTTCATCAGCCTGACCAAGGAACAGCAGGATGATGTTATCGCAAGAACCTGCCATAAGCATCTTTAATTTTAACAGGTTTCAGTGATCATTGATTAAATTGGGGTCGGGTAGTTGTCCGACCCCTGTTTTTTGAGTAGAGCACTTAATGAAATCGAGCCGTAGGCGAAGATTGAATTTAGTGCGAACCATACCTAGACACTTAATGAGAACAAGTCGGAGACGCAGTTCGAATTTAGTGTAGCAGGTAGAGTAGAGCATTTAAAAGAATCGAGCCGCAGGCGAAGATGGAATTTAGTACGAACCATACCTGGACACTTAATGAGAACAACCCTCAATAAATAAGACTATAATATGTGTAAACAGTTCATACTATAAATATCAGCCGTTGCTGAACAGTCACAATAAATTTAACCCCGCAGCTGCCGGTACGGCAGAGAATGGAGATTATTACGATGATTAAAGGTAGAATTCACTCATTAGAATCCTTTGGAGCAGTTGATGGCCCGGGGATCCGTTATCTTATCTTCCTGAAGGGATGTAATATGCGCTGTCAGTACTGTCATAATGTGGATACCTGGAATCCGGAGACGGATAATTTGCAGACTGCGGATGAACTTTTGGATAAAGCAGAACGTTTCCGCAGCTATTGGGGCAAGCAGGGTGGAATTACCGTCAGTGGTGGAGAGGCATTACTGCAGATTGATTTCCTGATTGATCTTTTCAAAAAGGCACATGAGAGAGGGATTAATACGAATCTTGATACTTCGGCACAGCCTTTTACCAGGGAAGAGCCTTTCTTTTCCAAGTTCAATGAGTTATTAAAGTATACGGACCTGGTAATGCTGGACATCAAGCATATTGATGATGAAGAGCACAAGAAACTTACCGGTCATACGAATGTGAATATTCTGGATTGTGCGAGATATCTTTCAGAACAGGGCATTCCGATGTGGATCCGTCATGTTCTGGTTCCCGGTATCACAGATAAGGATGAATATCTGAAGAAAACAAGAGAATTTATTGATACACTGGATACCGTGATGAAGGTAGAAGTACTTCCTTATCATACACTGGGAGAATATAAGTGGAAGGAGCTGGGTATACCCTATAAGCTTGAAGGAGTAGAACCGCCCACTCAGGACAGAATTGATAATGCAAAGAAAATTCTGGAGTTTTCCAAATACTAGTATAACAGTTTTAAATAACTGTACCAGATAGACAGTCTGTTGATGAACAGGATGGTAATAAAGAAAAGATGATGATGCTAAGTTTTCTTATAAGAGACTTAGCATCTTTCTTGACTTTTAACAGGAACAGATGACGAAAGATATATTATCATTATGACTGCAAATACACGGAGCAATGAACAGATACATAAAAATAAAGGTAACTATTCAGAACCGGGTAACAGTGTGTCATAAGGGAGAATACATAATATGGAAAGAAAAGAAATGGATATGCTGAACGGAAAGCTTTCAGGAAAACTGATTCTGTTTGCAATACCGTTAGCGTTCAGCAGTATTTTACAACAATTATTTAATTCGGCAGATGTTGCGGTTGTCGGACGTTTTGCAGGTGATACGGCACTTGCAGCAGTAGGAAGCTGTGTGGCACTTGTCGGCATTTTCGTAAATCTGATCGTCGGACTTTCGGTAGGGCCGAATGCAGCACTTGCTACGCTGATCGGACAAAAGAAACGGGAAGAGATCAGTGGCATGCTTCATACGGTAATCACATTCGGGCTGATACTTGGGGTAGTTTTGATGGGTATTGGATTACTTACTGCCAGAGTCGTTCTGGAATTATCCGGAACGCCGGAAAGTGTCATGAATGAGGCACTGCTCTATATCCGAATCTATTTCCTCAGTATTCCCTTTATGACCATATACAATTTTGGTGCTGCAGCATTGCGAAGCTTCGGTGACAGTCGGCGTCCGATGTATTACCTGTTCATTTCCGGAATTGTGAATGTCATTTTGAATCTGGTTCTGGTAATCTGCGTTCATTTAGGTGTTGCCGGTGTAGCCATTGCAACGGTGATCTCTAATGTGTTGAGTGCCGGACTGGTTATGCTTAATTTACATCGTCGTAAGGATGAATTTCAGTTTCGGGTACAGAAGATGCGGATCGATGGTAATGCACTAAGAAGAGTGCTTGTTATTGGCATTCCGGCAGGAATTCAGGGAGCGATCTTCGCTGTATCCAACGTATTTATTCAGAGTGGAATTAATTCGTTTGGCGAAGATGCGATTGCAGGTTCTTCCCTGGCGTTAAATTTTGAGTACTTTACTTACGATATTGCTTCAGCTTTTGCGCAGGCAGCGGTTACGTTTACCAGTCAGAATTACGGGGCCGGTAATCTGAAAAGATGTAAAAGGATTTTCTGGTTGTGCATGCTGTTTGGCATTGTTTTCACAGAGATTCTTGCAATTATCTTCATGATCTGGGACGATTTCTTTGTGGGAATCTATACAACAAGCAGTGCGGTAGCGGTTTACGGACTGATCCGTATGCATCATGTCTGCTCCCTCGAAGGGCTGACGGCGACCTATGAAGTAGAAAGTGCAGCTTTGCGGGGAATGGGGAAATCCCTGGAACCTTCGATTATTACGATTTTAGGAACGGTTGTATTCCGGTTGATCTGGATGGTAACGGTATTCCGCTGGTTCCCGACCTATGAAATGCTGACGAATGTATATGTTGCTTCCTGGATCTTCACAGGAGGAGCCATCTTTGTTGTATATTGGTGGCATATGAGGAAGCAGAGTGTGCTAAAAGGCTGCTGATTATTAGGCAGATACTGGAAGCGAAGAATGTGACAGATGAACTGAAAGGGAAAGAGCAGATAGCGTGGGTAAGACTTAGATTGATTTTATTCGCACTTTGGCGTATAATAAAATTAATGATTTTTGTCCTGCAGAGAGTAGGCTGCAACATGAAGAATGAGGTTGAGTATGGAATATTTATCAATTAAACAATTATCAGAAAAATGGGGAATTTCAAAAAGAAGAATTCAAACCTTGTGTTCAACAGATCGGATTCCCGGTGCTAAAAAAGTTGGCTACTCATGGATCATACCTGATAATGTAGAAAAACCTGTTGATGCCCGCATTAAATCAGGCAAATATCTGAAGAGCAAAAGATGTTCTGAGGATTCGGAATAACAAAGTTTAAGGAGGCAGCATGGTTTATATGGTCAAGGATGGGAGGAATGATTATGAAAAAAGAAAAGGAGGTTGTAACTGAAAATCCTATGGAACTATCATCGGAACAGTTACAAAATCTTTGTAAAAAGGCAATTGCGCTAATTAATCAGGCAAGAAATACCGCTGTGCGTGAAATTAATCTAGTGCAGCTTTTGACCTATTACACACTGGGCGAGTGGATTGTTGAAGTGCAGCAGGGCGGGACAGGAAGAGCAAAATATGGCAAAAAAGTGTTGGAAACTTTATCCAATGTGTTAAATAAAGAATTTGGAAAAGGCTATTCTGTTTCTACATTAACAAACATACGAAAATTCTATGAGATTTATAAAGAACGAATTTCGGAACCGTTGGTTACGAAATTTTTAGCTAAAAATTCACAACCATTGGTTACGAATTTTGCTGATGATGTTCCGTTTCGTCTGTCATGGACTCATTATCTAATATTGATGCGAATTCAGAATGAAGAGGAGCGTAACTTCTATGAGCTTATGGCTGTTCAGGAAAACTGGGGAAAACGAGAATTAAGTCGCCAATATGGAAGTTCTCTGTATGAACGTTTGTTGATAGGAAAAGATAAACAGCAAATTATGAAACTGTCCAAAAAAGGACGTTTGATAGAAAAACCTTCCGATATTGTGAAAGACCCTTATGTACTGGAGTTTTTGGGAATACCGGAACAGACAGAGTTTTCAGAAACAGATTTGGAAAGCAAACTCATTGATCATTTGCAAGAGTTTCTTTTGGAGCTTGGAACAGGATTCACTTTTGTTGCACGGCAAAAGAGATTTACCTTTGAGGAAGATCATTTTCGGGTAGATCTTGTGTTTTATAATCGTTTGTTACAATGCTTTGTGTTGTTTGACTTGAAGACAGAGAAATTGAAGCACCAAGATTTAGGACAGATGCAAATGTATGTGAATTACTATGATCGGTTTGAAAAAAAGGATTTTGAGAACCCGACAATTGGGATTCTACTGTGTCCGCAGAAAAATGATGCGGTTGTGGAACTGACGCTTCCTGAAAATTCAAATATTTTTGCATCGCAGTATCAGTTATATTTGCCGGATAAAAAACTTTTGCAGGCAAAGCTACAAGAATGGCTGGAGGAAGAAACCGGAGTCAAATAAGCTGCATTACGGCCGGAGCAGTAACGTAGGAACACTTTGCGGAGAAATATGGAAAGAAGATGCTCTTCTTTATCTATAATTCTGCCAGCTTATCTATATTAAGTTGTAATTAAAAAGTAAAAAATCATTTGAAAATCTGAGAAGAAATTTGTTATAATTCTTTCGAACGAGTGGCATCAATTGCGTAAATCCAGTTGATGCTGCTCGTCTTTTTTGGGATAATCAAAGTTGTTGAGGGTTTGCCAAACTTGTTGAGGGTCTTTCGTGAGGG
>ERZ791794.340-NODE-340-length-36941-cov-6.679201_pt1 | contig 36941 bp, 41 predicted proteins | sample MGYA00510312_ERZ791794 | MGnify/ENA primary metagenome ERZ791794 (study PRJEB30046, sample SAMN00791977) | human gut metagenome | study: EMG produced TPA metagenomics assembly of the A metagenome-wide association study of gut microbiota in type 2... | reverse complement strand
ATAAGGTAGATGGGACGCCGCTGACAAAAGAAGATGAGATAGAGTGGCTGGATATGCAATTTGAGCAGGAAGTGGCATGGCAGAAATCCTGTGCCAGAATAACAGCCCAGGGGCAGGTCATTCAGGGGAATATTCCTGAAATGCCAACAGAGGAGATGGAAGAATTGGAGGACAGCTTTTATCAGGCTAAGGATGCCTATATGAAGCTGTACCGAGAAAACAGACGGGCAGAGAGACCGCTTGTTTTGCAAAGTTATATGTTTGGCAATAGCCAGATGTATCAAATATTGAATAGACTAGGAAATTTACAGGAGAGGGTGGTATAATGCAAGTTAATTCGTCCAATGGTTCATTACAACAAAGGTTCTTTTCTGGAACAGGCAGTATAGGCGGCATCCATCTGCCGGACTTCAATGACAAATATATTTTCTCTAAAAAGAAAAGCGGTGTCAGTGATAAAGAATACCGGAAGCAGATCAGGGAACAAGCTTATGAGGATTTTGAAAAAGGGCAGTTCCAAAACAAATCCGAAGGATTTAATAGGCTGATGAAAAGCTACACATCGGAAGTGTCCCCGGACAGAAAAGGGATTATTACTTCCGGGCTGAAAGCTATTTCAAGGAACAGACAGAATGTGCTGAAGCCAATAGATTTTGTGGCAACACTGCTTGAAGGGAAAGTGAAATATCAGAAACTGCCGTCAGGCAACAGCGATTACATAGAGTTTTACGATAAAAACGGGGAGATGGTGGCGACTTATTCCAATAATGGGTGGACGATGTATACGACTAATGCAGAGGCAGCGAGGCAAACAGAAATGTGCATGATTTATAATGAAGCATGGGAAAATGCAAAAAGAGGACTTCCGATAGTAGGAGGGGAATCCGTAAATGAAGAAAATTTGCAAAGCAGTTTTGATGTCAAAGCATAGTGAAAAATAGAGTAATGGAAATTATTGTGAACAGTGTTTCTCCGCTTAGTCGATGGAGAGAATATACGCAAATTTATTGTAAATGGTGTAACAATAAAATGAATTTAAAATTAAGGCGGGAAAGCGTTTGTTGGAAGAAAACCTATGAACGCTTTTTTGCATTTAATGATACACTGTCGTTCCCCACCAATCCTGCCCTCGTTTCAGATGCAGTTAATTTCAGATATAGGGAGGAAAAGATTATGTTTACAACAGGGGACAAGTTATTAAATGTGATGAAAGAGGAAGAAATCGGGATTGCGGAGCTTGCCAGAATTTCCGGTGTGCCAGAGAGAACAATCCTTGACATTATGGCAGGAGTTAAGGAACCGGAGCTTGGCGTTATGTGCAAGATTGCAGAGGAACTTGGCATCTGTGTCCATGAGCTTCGTGCGGATGAGGAGTACTATGCGGTATCCGTTCCGAAGGATACCCTTGCAAAGCTGATCGTTGTCAGCGAGATTAACAACGTGGATCTTGAGGAACTGATCAACTGTATTTTGGAAAAGGGCATTGAGGAGCATGGTTTTTATGCCTGATGCCGATAAGTAACTGATCACATGCTGCAAAGGAATATTAGCCTTTGCAGCATGGTAAAAACATTGCGATGATTGGAGAAGAAATCTTGACCATTTAATAAACATTATTTATAATAGTTATTAACAACGTTGTTAGGGGAATAAATATATGAATGTGAACCAATTATTAGAATATGCTATACAAGAGGTAAAGGAACTGAATAGCGGTGAAGTTTTCTTAGTTAGAGAACTTTTTAAAGGATATTTATGGAACAGAATTCCAAGAAAAGATAGGTTGTTATTGGGCACATTATTTTTGAATTGGACGCAGCAGAAGGCTAATATTGTTACACCAATAAATAAAACATCATCGGGGCAACAAAAATATCAAAAAATTTGATATATGTTTTCGCAAAGCTATTTGTTAAATATTAAATTTTATTGAAAGGATGTATTGTGAGATGACAACAGGAGAATTGCTTGTAGCTTTGTTTGAGGCATACAGGAATAATGATGATAGTGCCTTTATGAAAGCAGGAATGACTTTAATTGAAGAAGAAAAAGCAAAAAATCATTATGTATTAGCGAATAAATTGAAGAAAACGTTATCTTCGGTACCTGAAGTAAATTATAATAAATCATCTTTTACAAATAAATTAAATCGGGTTATGGATTTACCTAAAGATAAGGATGATGGTACAGAATTAGTAAAAATTATTTATCCACAAAAGAACTTTAATGATATTGTTTTGCCAGAGGAGATAAAGAAACAATTAGATAATGTTATTGTGGAATATGAGAAAAAAGAGATTTTAAAGGCATATGGCTTAGTTCCCAAAAAGAAACTTTTGTTTTGCGGACCTCCAGGATGTGGAAAAACAATATGTGCAGAAGCTGTTGCAAATGCATTAGATTTGCCCATACTTTATGTTTGCTTTGATGGTCTTATATCCTCATATTTAGGTGAAACATCTTCAAATATAAGAAAAGTTTTTGATTATGCAAGTAAAAATAATTGGGTTTTATTTTTTGATGAATTTGATGCTATTGGAAAGAGTAGGGATACAGTTGAAGAACATAGCGAATTGAAACGAGTTGTAAATTCGTTTTTGCAAATTTTAGATGGTTTTACTTGTGACTCTGTGGTAATTGCAGCAACAAACCACGAAAAAGCAATTGATACTGCGTTATGGAGAAGGTTTGATGAAATTGTAATATTTGAGAAGCCTAATTATGAACAGATTATATTGTTGATTAAAAAGAAATTGCGAGCTTTTCAGGTTGAGTGCTTAGATGTACAAAAATTTGCAAAAGAATTACAGGGATGTTCATATGCTGACATAGAAAGAGTGTGTTTGGCTTCAATAAAAAATTGTATTATAAATGGAAACAGACCAATAACGAATGAGGTGTTTGCGGAGAATGTTCAGATGGAGTTGAAACGTGCTAATTTGATTCAAAAAATAGGGGAATAATTATGGAACATTTATACTTTACGAAAGTTGATAAACCGCCACAGGATAGAAGAAAGAAAAAGGGCTTTGTGCCTAGAGGCGATAGAAAAAGTAATATACAGCATGGTGAAGAACTTTTGTCCCAGGTCAAGAATCAGGTGACGGAGAATAACGATGATATTCGACGTTTTCGTTTTGAACCTCATTTAGTAATGAAGGTGGAACTTGAAAAGGATGCAATTCTTAGTGAAGCGAATATAAGTAAACTGGAATCAATGGGATTAAAAGTAATTGATACAGAAGAAAAAGAACTTATGGTGCTTTTTGCGGATGATTATGAATTAAAAGAGTTTAATAAAGCAATTAATGATTATAAGCAAGGAGTGATAGCTCGCACTAAAATAGAAAATGAGGATCTTTTTTGTGCGATTAAAGGTGTTTCTAGATGGGATGAAGAGGATAGAAAGGGACAAGATATTGATGAATTGTCAGAAGTAGATTATATTGATTGTTATCTTTGGATTTTTGACTCACTTAATGAAACGCAGAAAAAGGCTGATGAATTTATAAAGAATACAGAGGGTAATTGTGTAAAATATTGCGATAAGTATATATCTCAAACAGTTGCAGTAGTTCGCTTGAAAATTCAGAAAAATCAGTTACCCTATTTCCTTAAACATCCATTGGTATACAAAATTGATAGAATACCTAGTTACCATATAAAGCGAACAGAACGAACGTATATCAACAATATAAGCTTAAGTGATATAAAATATAATAGTGACTTTTTAACAGAAAAATCTTCTAGTATTTGTGTAATAGATAGTGGAATATTATCAGGACATCCTTTACTTAAAGATGCAATAGGTGATTCTAAGACATTTTATGTTACGGATGGGTATACGGCAAATGAGAATGATATAGCAGGTCATGGAACAATGGTTGCCGGAATTTGTGAATATGGAATCATTCACCCTGAAGATACTTTTGTGCCTCGTATTTATCTTTATAGTGCAAAAATACATGATGGGGAATATATAGGTGACTTTGCATTATGTAAGCAGGAGTTGGATGATGAAAAAATAGAAATAAATATGGAACAGGAAGAAATTCTATATAACTATTTTTCAGGAAAAATCACACAGGAACAACTGTTTGAAAAGTTAGAGCTAAAAACCAGAGTGCCTGAGACAAAAAGCATTATAAAAAAGTATACGCATATGCATGAAAAACTCATAGTTAATCAAATGAGAGAAATTGTTGCATATTTCAATAGTAACTATGGATGCCGTATTTTTAATTTATCACAAGGTGATTTGAATTATCCATATGATGATAAGAAACCAAGAGCATGGACATGTGTGTTAGATGAATTACAGAGAGAGTATGATATTTTATTTATTGTTTCATCTGGAAATTATCATTATGCAAAAGAACATGATGAAAAAGGCATATTAAAAGATTATCCTAAATATTTTTATACAGATGAACAAGCAAGAGTTATTGATCCCGCGGCTTCAAGTATTTCAATTACCGTGGGAGGGATGGCAAGTTCTTCAGTTCCTTTTGCATTACGTGATGAGACACTCAATGTTTTACCAATATCATTGAAAAATCAAATATCCTCTGGTACACGTATTGGACCAGGAATACAAAAGGCAATAAAACCTGAGTTTGTTGCGTATGGGGGAGATGATGCATTTAATACAATACTTTCCAAAACAAGTAAAAATGTGGGAACTTGCATAATGTCTCTTTCTAATAAGTTAACAGAAGGTATATTTAGTCAGGATGCAGGGACAAGCTATGCTGCTCCATATGTATCTCATATTGCAGCTTTAATATTGGAACGATATCCAGAAGCTTCTAATAATTTATTAAGAGCTATTTTAGTAAGTTCTTCCGATGTTCCAAGAGAAATTGAATTGCAGGTAGAAAAACTCGAATATACAGAAACATTTATTGATATGCTTCAGCCGAGTTTTCGATTAAATGCTAAAGGACAAATAAAAAGTAATAAAAAGAAAATGCTACACTATTTAGCTGGATATGGGTATCCAAATCAGGCGGTGGCGACAGACTCTTTTGAACAGAGGGTTATGTTACTTGCAGATATGAGACAAGAAAATGCAATCGAAGTTGATAAAACCCATATTTTTGAGCTCCCTATTCCAAGAGAATTTGAGTCTGCAAAAGGGAAAAAAAGAATAACAGTATCATTGGCATATAATCCGGATGTTAGAAAAACAAGAATGGATTACTTGGGAAAGACTATGTCCTTTGAATTAATTAGAGGAAAGAGTTTGGAAGAAGTATATCAAGTATGTGCTTCACAAGCAGGACGTGATGAAGCGGATAAAGCAGAACGATTTGAAGCTAAGTATGTTTGTAATATGGAAGACTGTGGTAAAGCATTGAGAGAACATGGCACTTTACAAAAAGGGACATTTGAGTTTACAAGGTCTTCATATGGAGACAATTATTATCTAGTTGTTGATTGTAAAAAGAATTGGTCAACAGAAAAGCAAGATTATGCGTTAGTAGTTACATATCAAGTGGAGGATAAATCAGTAAAATTATACGAATTATTAAAGAACAGGATTCGTGCTCCACGTAGTAGAGGTCGAGTGTAGAAACGGGCATAATTGAAATAGTTGCTATGGAGAGAAAGGCACTTAGGAGAAATCTTAAGTGCTATTTTCATATGTGAGAAAGGAGCGGACAAAAATTGAATAAAGTATACCGTCACTGGTGGCAATGGCTCATGAACGAACCATACTTATACGGACAAAAAGGAAGCGGGTGCGGCGTTGATTGATATGTGCCGGAGTGCCAAACAGCCAAACATGGCGGTCACAATCGGAGAATTTCAGGGATTTAAGATGAGCGTGTCCTTTGACTCGTTCTTCTCAAAGTTTACGATCAACTTAAAAGGAAGTCTTAGCCATGAGGTGGAAATCGGAGCCGATCCGCTTGGAAATCTGCAAAGACTTTCCAATGCGTTAGAGGGAATGACCGGGAAAATGGCAGATGTGGAGCAGAAGCTTTTCAACGTGGAACACCAGCTTGAAACCGCAAAGGTAGAGGTCACAAAACCTTTTGCACAGGAGCAGGAACTGGCGGAGAAGCTAGAACGCCTTGCAGAGTTAAATGCGCTTCTTAACATGGAAGAAAAGGGCGATAATGCGCTGGATATGGGCGATGATGAGCCGGAGGACGAAAACGGAGAGCAGAGCGCACAGGCGCAGGAGGGCGAGCCGGACAGGGCAGAAGATATACAGGCGGTGGCAGAGGAACCGATAAAGCCTGTTGCAAGTTTTCTGATGTCGGAGCGTATCGCAGAGCATGACAAGGAGCGGATGTTAGCAGACGGTCAGAGAGGACGAATTTCAATCAGAGAAAAACTTACAGAGATGAAGGAAAAGGCTTTCGAGTATAATATGCCGGATAAACGGGAGTGTTCTAAGTCGAAAGATAAACAGGAAACTTTATAAATGATGTATGGGCGGTCAAGTTTGGCTGCCCATATACAGTCAATTACTGTTGAGAGTAACGGTAAAAAGTCTTATAATAAATTTGTTTATATAAAGATGTCGAGGTGGATATTCTATGGAATATGTAAAAATTTTATGTTGCGGAAAAGAGAATGGTGAACTTGGTACGCTTTCATTGCTTTTAGATAGAATGACAAGTGTTTTTGGGATTACTATTAAGAATATGAAAGGAGTATGTTTTGCGGATTTCACTCAGGAAGAGGTTGATGAGGAGAATGAGGAATATCAGGAACCGTTTGAAGTAAGGTGTGAATTTGCCTATCAGTCTAAAGAGTGTCGAATGGATGCTGAAAGGATTACTAACGGTGGCAAACGATATATTTATATAAATATACAGTATAGTGAAGAAGATGATATTTCTTTGTTAGCAAGTTCTATTTGGTATGAGTTTAAGGAAAAATTGATAGGATTACTTCACGGAAATTACGAACAGATTTTTTGGTTAGCTGACTCTCAAAATATGAAAATGGCTACGGACTTATATGGTAGATTGCACATATTAGAGAATTATTTAAGAGAAATTATAAACTCATATATGTCAATTAAGCACGGTGGTGATTGGTTCGAGAAATATTCTTATGAAGACTATATGAATAAGTATTTGAAGTTTTCGGAGTGGTTTAGAGGTTCTCGATATAATTTATATAAAAAGGTTGATAATCATTTATATAATTTGGAAATTGATGATATTTTCGTAGCATTAAAAGCAGCAAAAAAGAAGCAAATTACCAATGTTGTAAAAAGAGCATTGGAAGATATAAAGAAACATGAAAAGGATAAAGCAACCGAAATTGCTTCAGTTGAGTTGTTGGATAGTCCGTCACTGTGGGAGGAAGAAGGTTTTGATGAAATATTTAGTAAATCAGTAGTTGGAAGATGGAAAGATGATTTGTCAAAAAGGCGAAACATGGTTGCACATAATAAAATGATTTGCAGGGATATGTATAATGATACGGTATCTACGATTGATTATTTTGAGAAGGAGTTTAGAAAAGCTGATGAATTGTTAAAAAGGAAAATAAAATCCGAAGAAACATTAGAGGTAATTCGTTTACGAAGTGAAGCTGAGGAAGCAATGAATTTAGAATATTGCGATATTACGTCGGAGTTATTGGATGAGCAAGATATTATAGAGCGTTTAAATGAAACGGATGATTTTATTTGTTTATCTGGAATTATTAACGACAGCATATCTGATATAAGCGAAAAAGTCGAAGATACACTATTATCTTTAAAATATATAAGGGAGAGTTTACAAGAAGAAACTTTTTTTGAAGAAGATGAACTTGTGAGAAAAGATTTATTGGAGAAATATATAGCACTGGGTGATACTCATTATTTGTATTCCACTTGGAAAACATTGTTGGGAGGAAAAGTAACCATAGAAATATATCGCTTAATTGAAGATGCATTGCAGGATCATTTGTTGTCTATTGAACAAAAACTTAAGAATATCAGAGATAGTGTGTTTTATGCTGATTTGAATTGCTTTTCAGAAGGAGACTTAGTTCGATTAAAAGATTTTGACGGCAATGAATTTGCAGTCAATGTAAGCGGCTGGTTCTGTCCGGAGAGAGGAAGTTCCAATGAAGTCTATGTGAATTGGGTTGAAAATGGGATAAACAGTGTTTATGGTGGAATTTATATTTCTTATGGCGATTATGAAATGACAGAGGATGATATACCTATACCATGTGTTGAGGACGAGCTTGTTGTAAAATTTAGTGAGGTAAATGATAATCTGGAAGCTGTAGTTAAGGGTATTATGGATGTTCTTGATAAGATAGAAAGTCAATATGTAGAATTAGAGATTTAAATTGGTAGGGGATGTATGCAATGAGTTTAGAAGATAATATTGAAGATTTAGTTAAAATACAGAATTTTTTTCGTCAATTGTAATCTGAGATTCCATACCCGCTATCTCAGACTTCTTTAAAAGTTAATAGTAATAAGTGTAAAGGAAGGGTATGGATTTTCCTTTACAAATTCAAGAGACTGACTGGATTGTTGGTCTCTTTTTTGCTATGCTTTGATTTCTGGCGGCTGGAAAGGAGCTACCATGTCAAAGTTTTTAACATATGAAGATCGATTAGTTATTGCACAACTCCTTCAGGAGAATGTCTCCTTTGGAGTTATAGGAAATAAATTAGGCAAGGATCGTACCACGATTGCAAAGGAAATAAAAAAGCATTCCTATGATAAGAAAAGTGGTCGCCCAGGATATCCTTACAATCCATGTAAACATCGCAGTACATGCAAAGCTAAAAAGCTGTGCGGAAACAGTTGTACGCATCAATCAGCGTATAAATGCAGTCTGTGTTCCGAGTGTACATTACATTGTCCGGATTTTGCAGAGGATATCTGCTCCGTTAAAACCAAACCTCCATATGTATGTAATGGTTGCAGCCAGCTTCCCAAATGTACCTTGTTAAAACGCATTTATGACCCGGCAGATGCTCATGAAATGGCACATCAGTCTATTTCGGAATCCAGGACAGGTATTTTATCCAATGAGGATGATATAGCAAGAATCAACGGAATCACCAGCCCCTTGGTTAAAAATGGACAGTCTCTTCATCAGATTTATATAGAGCATGTTGATGAAATCATGTGCAGTGAAAAAACATTGTATAACTATGTTGATGCCCAGCTTTTTGATATCCGTAACATTGATCTGCCTCGTAAAGTAAAGTATCGCCCGCGATACAAACAGCCTGAATTCAAGGTAGACAGAGGATGTCGTATTGGTAGAAGCTATACTGATTTCCAGAAGTTTCTTGAAGCAAAGCCGGAGTCTGCTGTTGTACAGATGGATAGTGTTATCGGACGTGTGGGAGGCAAATGCCTGCTTACTATACATTTCGTTGAAACAAGTTTAATGCTTGCATTTCTACGAGATTCAAATACTTCAGCATCTGTCATACAGATTATAAATCTGTTGGATAAAGTCCTTGGAAATGAAGATTTTTCACGGTTGTTTCCGGTTATTCTTACGGATAATGGAAGAGAGTTTTCAAATCCAAAAGCAATTGAAAAACGAGATACGATTCCATGCAGCAGAACGAATGTATTTTACTGCGATCCAAGTGCACCTTACCAAAAGGGAGCCTGTGAAGTGAATCATGAGCTGATACGTCGTATCCTGCCAAAGGGAAGCAGCTTTGATGATTTGACACAGAAGGATATTTTTCTGATGATGGATCATATCAATTCTTATAAAAGAAAAAAGCTGAACAACCGTAGCCCATACGAAACGTTCAGCTTTTATTACGGAGAAGATATACTTAAGAAACTTGGATGTAAACCGGTTGCCGCCGAAAACATCATCTTAAAGCCTAAACTTCTCAAAAAGTAACAGATAAATTTGCAAAGTGCCGCCAGAACAATGACAGCAGAATAACTTCAAAACAGGGATGGATTCTCCGAATACAAAAATTTCGAACGGGAATTGATTCCTTATTGTCGTGTGCAAATTTATTGCTGATCGTATTATAACATGTCAATGTACAAATGAAAATCCGGGAAATTCGCTTACAAAACGGGATTTTCGTTTACAAAGTGGGAATCTCGTTTACAAAATGAGATTTTCATTTACAAAGAGGGACTCTTGCGTTACAAACGGGACTCTCGTTATACATTTCACCATCTCACATTATCTAACTTTTATAATCAATACAAACGTATTGAAATAGTAATGATATAGCATTATAATAAAGAAAATAAATGGAAGTGAGGTGCGGAACATGGCTAGTACAATTCAGGTTAGAGTAGAAGACGAGTTAAAAAGCAAATCAGATGCTCTGTTTAAAGATTTGGGTACAGATACTACAACAGCAATCAGAATGTTTTTAACACAGGCTGTTGCAACAAATGGATTTCCTTTTGAAATAAAAAGACAGACAGAATCAAATCCATATACACCTATGACGGAGAAAGAGATGCTTGCAAAGTTGGAAAAGTCAAGAGAGCAGGGAATGTTCAGGGATGCAGATCATGTGATTTCTGATATGAGGGCAAAGTATGGATTATAAGATAGTTTTGATGCGGGATGCAGAGGAAGATCTTGATAGATTCATCACATATCTTTTGTTTGAAAAGAAAAGTGAGCAGGCCGCAAGAAATTTATTAAATGACTTTGAAACAACAAAAATAAGTTTGTCAAAAGTTGCCGGGAGTCTGAAACTTTGTGACAATCCCAAACTAAGAGAATTAGGATACCGAAGAATCAATTTTTTAGCTCATCGATATTTTATGCTTTATCGTATAGAAAATGATACTGTTTACGTGGATAATATTTTTCATGAATTGCAAGACTATGAAAATAAAATGAATTAAAGGTTTGAATGTATTTTCCTACTCGTTGGGGCTGGATCCTAATTTTGAACATGATTTAGGAACTGGTTCATATGGATATTTTTTCTATAAGAAAAGTGGACATATCGTGTATCATTTGAAAAGGTTAGACTTAGTTTATGTTGATATTCGGCGGTATTATGCTATATAATTTATGTAAATTTTGTTGGAGGGTTTACAATATGAAAAAAGAAATGTTTAATTTAGATAACCATCCCAAATTTGGCACAAGAGAACCTGATCTGGATCCATGGCAAAAAGGATTAGTAAAAACAACAAATAAGTGCAGAGAAAAGAAAAAATTGGGGGATGATTTTGAAAATAAATTATGTGAAATGTTGAAAACAGCATTTCCAGATGATGTTATAATTCAAAATGTTTTATTTGAAAGTGGTAATTATATTGATTCTCTAAAAATATATGAGTCGTTGCAAATAGATATAATAGTTGTTACAGATATAGGTGTGTTTTGCATTGAAGCTAAATGGATTAGTGATACTAAATATACGAGGATTTCGGGAGGCGCACTTTCGAAATCATGGACGTTAAAAACTAAAAGAGGAACTACGAATAGTGATATAAATGGATTAAAACAGAATTATAGGCATTATATGTACTTGAAAGAAATGTTTGCAAAAGAAAAGGTTGATTGCCCTATATATCAAATGACGGTGATTGGTGGTTTGGAAAGAAAAAAAATAGCCGTTCAGCAATTTATAGATGCAAATTTGGTGGATGAAAAAGAGATAGTTGATAGAGTAACATACATAAAAAATAGAAATAAAAACAAGAATGTTAATGTGAAGCAGGTTGTGAATATAATAAATGATTGGAAATGTACAATCGAAGGAGCGGATATTCTTCATTTAGTTTATGCACGCAATATTGCAAAGAAAAAATTGCCAGCTAGATGTAAAAAGATTATGCGCAGTTTATAATTCATGAGAGGTATCAATATGAATTATTGTTGTTAGAATAGCAATACCTAAATTTTTACAAGAAAAACATGCCATCAGGGGCCATTGTTAAAAAGTTTTGTTTATTATTTAACGATATCCAAAAGTTTCATACATATACCATTACCCCCTATCCGTTTGATTGATGTTCATCTGACAGACAAACACTTCTTTTATCAAAAAGAATGTGAGGAACGTGCGCAAACTGTAGCAAAACAGAGCATTCTGGGGCAAAACAAGGAGAAACAAAACTATGATTAAAATTCTTTTCTGCTGTCACGGCAACATCTGCCGTTCCACCATGGCTCAGAGCGTATTCGCCCACCTCGCCCGCCAGTCCCATCTCGATTCCTGTTTCGAGATTGATTCGGCAGCGACGAGTACGGAGGAGATTGGGAATCCGCCACACCATGGGACAAAGCGAAAATTGCAACGGGAGCAGATCCCGTTGATTCCGCATCGGGCGCGACAGATGACGCGGGCGGATTATGCATATTATGATTACTTGATTGGTATGGATGGTACGAATATCCGGAATATGACGCGGATTGCCGGTAGCAGTGATGTGGAAGGGAAGATTTACAAGATGCTGTCGTTCGCTGACTATGAGAAGACGCATAGGCTGAGCGAGGCACGTGATGTAGCTGATCCGTGGTATACCGGTGATTTTGATCAGACATTTGAAGATGTTATGGATGGTTGTCAGGGCTTGCTCGCCTACATCAAAGATAGAGAACAACTGCATAAGTAAAACGGCATTTACGAGTATTTAACATATGCGAGATAACATATTTAACAACCCCTGTTTATTATGAAATAGAAATCATAATAAATGGGGGTTTTTACATGAAGAGTATGTGGCAGATCCTGCCGGAACTATTTACATATTACAGAAGAAGGGTTTAGAAAATGGCACAGATATTATACAAAGACATCATCAAGAACAAAGAGATCAACGAATTTATCAAGAAGGGCGATGCGAATTTAGCCACGCTTGGCTATACGGAGCATTCGAAGACACATTGCACGCTGGTGGCAGAACGGGCGGCATATCTGCTGGAGAAGTTCGGACATGCCGACGCGGAGATCGAACTTGCGAAGATCGCCGGATATATGCATGATATCGGAAATGCAGTCAATCGTGAACATCATGCGGAGTATGGCGCACTTCTTGCAAATGATATCCTGCGGCGGATGGATATGCCGTTTACAGATCGTGCAACCATCGTTTCAGCGATTGGACATCACGACGAGTCAACCGGAGGTGCCGTGGATATTGTGTCAGCGGCGATGATTATAGCGGATAAGACAGATGTCCGCAGAAGCCGTGTGCGTTCGCGTGATAAGTCGACCTACGATATTCACGACTGGGTGAATTACGCAGTCACGGAAGCGAATCTGAAGATCAATCGGGAGAAAAGCCAGATTGCATTGGAACTCAAAATTGACGAGAAGATCTGTACGATGTATGAGTATTTCGATATTTTCCTTGGACGCATGCAGATGTGCCGGCACGGGGCGGAGTTGTTCGGAGCGAAATTCAAGCTGACTGCCAATGGCAGTAAGGTACTGTAAAATCTTCTGTGGATATTCCTGTAGAAAAATGCTATAATCACAATAATTGTAAACTGATTCCGGAGTGATTGTTTGACAATGCTCCGGTTATTTGGTTAGCAAACTATAATATAAATATGGGGGAAGCGTATGAAACTAAAATGTACAAATGTGTTGGTTACAATTGCGATGATCTGCAGTGTGCTGGCAATGATTATGAACTGGATTATTTACTTTGGACCGCAGGACAAATATGTTCAATTTTTTGGCGTGGATGTAAACAACGAACGAATCTTTGATATCCGCTGCATTATATGTCCTATCCTGACTGTGGGACTGTATATTCTTGCATGCACCATCACACGGAAATCGCAGAAGAAAAGAACCGGATTGGCGATTTCAGTCATTGTTCTTGTGAGCCATATTATTTTAAATGTATTAAATGTTGTATGTGTGGTTGCAGTAAACCGGAAATATGCCTTTTTTTATGGGGCGTCAGTGCTGGCGAAAGCTTCGATTCTGAATAATATGAGGAATTTTATGGAAAAACCATTTCATATATTGGCTATGATATTTCTGGCAATTACGATTGGAACGTTGTGCGGAAGGGATAATAACATGCAGCAGACACCATACCATGGTGATCCGATGTACCAAATGCCGAACAATGGATATAACACGCAGCCTCAATCTGGACAATCATTATAAAACTGAAAAAGGAGTTTATACAGTATGAAAATCGGAAGTCATGTTGGAATGAGCGGCAAAGAGATGATGCTTGGCTCGGTGAAGGAAGCACTCTCTTATGGCGCAAATACATTTATGTTATATACAGGAGCACCGCAGAATACGCGCAGAAAGGACGTGTCAGAGCTGCGCGTGGAAGAAGCGTGGGAGCTGATGCGGGCAAATGATATCACAGAGTTTGTGGTACATGCACCGTATATCATCAATCTGGCAAATACGGTGAAGCCGGAAATCTATCAGCTGGCGGTTGATTTCTTAAAGACAGAGATCGAGCGGACTGCGGCAATGGGAAGCAAGACGCTTGTCCTGCATCCGGGATCCCATGTGAATGCCGGTGCCGATGCAGGCATCGATAGCATTATTAAAGGGTTAAATGAAGTGCTTACCCAAGATACGCCGGTGTATATCGCGCTTGAGACAATGGCAGGAAAGGGCAGCGAGATTGGCAGAAGCTTCGAGGAGCTGGCGCGTATCTATGATGGTGTCATTTATAATGACAAGCTGCGTGTCTGCTTTGATACGTGTCACACGAACGATGCCGGATATGATGTGGCAAATGATTTCGATAGCGTGATTGAAGAATTCGACAAGATCATCGGCAAGGACCAGGTTGCGGTATTCCATATCAACGACAGTAAGAATCCACGCGGAGCGGCGAAGGATCGCCATGAGAATATCGGACTTGGTTCGATTGGGTTTGATGCGTTATACAAGATCGTATGGCATAAGGATTTCTTGGACGTACCGAAGATTCTGGAGACACCATATGTGAAATCACTTGCAGATGCGAAGAAAGCCTTTCCACCATACAAGGAAGAGATTGACATGCTCCGGAGTGGCGTGTATGATGCGGCAAGAATTACAAAGCTTGCAGAATAAGTCGTCCGAAGAAATTCAGACATATTGCGAAAACACACATGGAGCCGTCAGGCGACATGAAAAACAAAGAATCGAGAGTAGGAAATATGGCAGTCAGAGATGAAATCATAAAGACACTGGAAGAAAACAGAGGCACCTATCTGTCTGGCGAGCAGCTTGCGAAGAAACTATCTGTCAGCCGGGCAGCAGTCTGGAAGGCCATCCGCAAATTGCAGGAGGATGGATTTGCGATCGAGGGCGTGAACAACAAAGGCTACAAGCTGGCGGAGGATACGGATGTGTTGTCTGTACAGGGAACGGCGAAATATCTGGACGTCGAGTGCCCGGTACGGTTGGAAGTGTTCCGCTGTATCAACTCCACGAACCTTGCACTCCGTGAGCGGACGCAGGAGGAAGAAGGCCTGGTGCTTGCCGCGATGGAACAGACGAACGGACTCGGAAGACTGGGACGGTCGTTTATGTCGCCGGCAAATACAGGAATCTATTTCAGTATCCTGTTGAAGCCGCAGATTGCGAATCAGGAAGTGACGCTGCTCACGACAATCGCTGCTGTGGCAGTGTGCGAAGCAATCGAGAAATACACGGACAAGAAACCACAGATCAAATGGGTCAACGATATCTTCATCGATTCGCACAAGGTATGCGGCATCCTGACACAGGCAGCATTCCAGATGGAGAACTTAGACCCGGAATACGTGATCGTCGGAATCGGAATCAATCTGTATATGCCGACGGAAGGATTCGGTAAGGAACTGGAAAATATTGCCGGTTCTGTCCTGCAGGAGCAAAGCGGCGACATCAAGAATAAGATTCTGGCAGAGACACTGAACCGCTATTTCTATTACTACAAAAACTTTGCGAAGAAAGAATTCATCGCGGAATACAAGAAGCGCAGCCTGGTTCTTGGAAAAGGTATCCGTGTTGTGACAAAGGATGGTGAGCGCAAGGCAACCGCACTTGATATCGACGACATGTGCCATCTCCTTGTCGAGTACGAGGATGGCACCCGCGAAAATCTCTCAACCGGTGAAATCAGTATCCGGCTGCAATGATACGTGATAACCAAGGAAAAATTGGATATAATATGTGTGTATGATTGATTGTTACAATTAAATAATTACAAATGAAACAATATGTAGATTCGAGTTGCACAGAATACTTATTATTAAGCAGACCATTGGAACACGCTGGTACTTAATGAGCAGGGCAATAAGAAATAAATAATTGATGTATGATATTCCTGCGAATTTAGTACCACTGCGTGTGGAAGTGAGCGAGAGCACGTCTGCGAAGAATAAGTATTCTGTGCAACTCGGTCAGTATAGTAGGATTCGTAACTGTTTGATTTGTAAAACAACGAAAGGAGACACATATTATGAAGATACTATTTTACGACGCAGCAGCCTACGACGTGGAATCCTTCGAGAAAGAACTCACCCATTTCCCGGACATCGAGATCATCTACCACGAAGTTGATATCTCTCCGAAGACTGTATCACTCGCACAGGGCTGCGATGCAATCTGTGCATTTGTAAACTCGGATCTGAGCGCGCCGGTACTGGAGAAGCTTGCTGCAATAAATATCAAACTGGTGCTGCTTCGCTGCGCCGGGTTTAATAATATAGATTTGGAAAAGGCAAATGAACTTGGCATTACGGTGCTTCGTGTGCCGGGATATTCTCCGGAAGCCGTTGCGGAGCTTGCGATTACACTGGCGCTTGCGGTCAACCGCCATGTACACAAAAGCTACATCAAAGTGCGGGAAAATAATTTCAGCTTAGTTGGATTAACCGGAGTGAATATTCATGGGAAGACCGCGGGCATCATCGGGACCGGAAAGATCGGTGCTGCAATGTGCCGGATCTGCCGTGGATTTGGTATGCGCGTAATCGCGTATGATATGTACCCGAATAAAGAGCTGGAATTCGTGGAATACATGCCGCTCGAAGACGTGCTGAAGCAGAGTGACTTGATTTCCCTGCATTGCCCGCTCACAGACGAGACTTATCACATGATCAACAAGGATACGATTGCACAGATGAAGGACGATGTGATCTTAGTCAATACATCTCGTGGTGCGCTGGTCGATTCAGAGGAACTGATACAGGGTATCCGGCAGGGCAAATTCTTCGGCGTCGGTCTGGATGTCTACGAGGAAGAGGGAGACAATGTATTTGAGAACCGGGAGGACGAGCTGTTACAGCATTCTATCACAGCCAGATTGCTTTCATTCCCCAATGTTATCATTACGTCCCATCAGGGTTTTCTGACGCGGGAAGCACTTGCGGCAATCAGCCGGACAACCTTACAGAATGCGGTTGATTATGAAAATAGAACCATCCATGAAGCCAATCAGGTAAAATAGATTGGACAAAATTATAACAGTCATAAGTACGGGCAGATGTATGTATCACACATATATCTGCCCATTTTTGCTGTTTTTATCAAATAGATGTGGATTTAAAAATGAATCTATGATAAAATGGCTCTTATCTGCTGTTTATAGGACAACAAAATGAAATCAGACAGCAAATAACGGACAAGATGCATGATACAGAATTCTTTATAAGAGGGTATGTGTTGTGAATCGAGTACGAAAAAAGAGAGGGAAAAAGGATGGAAGAAAAGAAGCGACACTCATTTGGTGGATCAATCGGATTCGTACTTGCGGCGGCAGGTAGTGCGGTTGGTCTTGGAAATATCTGGCGGTTTCCGTATCTGGCAGCCAAGGATGGAGGCGGATTATTCTTAGTCGTCTATATCATTCTGGCATTGACATTTGGCTACACGCTGCTGACTACGGAGATTGCGATCGGTCGAAAGACGAAACAGAGCCCGCTCACGGCATATACGAAGCTTCATGATAAATGGGGATTCTTAGGTGCTATTGCGAGTATTATACCGGTTATCATCATGCCGTATTACTGCACAATCGGTGGCTGGGTAGTAAAATATTTCTTTGTATTTTTGACAGGACATGGAGCCGACGCTGCACAGGATGGATTCTTTACCGGATTCATCACGTCACAGTGGGAACCGATTATTACATTTGTGATCTTCCTTGCGGTATCTGCATTTATCGTATTCCGTGGTGTCAATAAAGGAATTGAGTCTACATCGAAGATTATCATGCCAATCCTGCTTGTCATGATTTTGGGAATTGCAATATTCTCATTAACATTGAAAAATACAAATGATGCAGGTGAAGTAGTAACCGGTCTGCAGGGATTTAAAATATATATTGTTCCTAATTTTGAGGGACTGACAATCGGAAAGTTATTTACGGTTCTGATCGATGCACTCGGACAGTTGTTCTTCAGCTTGTCTGTGGCAATGGGTATCATGATTACATATGGTTCGTATGTGAAGGATGATGCAAACCTTGGAAAATCAATTAATCAGATTGAGATTTTTGATACGGTTGTTGCGTTCCTTGCAGGTGCAATGATTATTCCGGCTGTGTATGCATTTATGGGAACAGATGGTATGTCATCCGGACCAAGTCTGATGTTTGTATCTTTGCCAAAGGTATTTGCTGCAATGGGTGTTGCCGGAAATATAATTGGTACAATCTTTTTTGCAATGGTATTGTTCGCTGCAATTACAAGTGCGGTATCCGTCATGGAGGCAGTTGTATCATGTATTATGGATGCATTCCATACAAGCAGAACAAAAGCCGGCACAATCGAGGGAATCTTCGCACTGATCGTTGGTATCATTGTCTGCCTCGGATACAACAAGCTGTACTTTGAGTTCAAGCTTCCGAATGGTTCAACGGCGCAGATCTTAGATATCATGGATTACATCAGTAACAATCTGCTGATGCCGATCGTAGCACTTGCAACCTGTATTCTCGTCGGATGGGTCATCAAACCGAAGACTGTGATCGAAGAAGTAGAAAAGAGCGGTTGTAAAATGGGAAGAAAGCGGCTTTACACTGCTATGGTAAAGGTCATCGCTCCAATCTTCCTGATCCTGCTTTTGCTGCAGACACTCGGAATCATGAAACTGTAAACATAAATTCTTCCTTAAAACAAGGTAAGGAATCCTTGCCAGACGGGGAAATAAAGAATAACAAGAAACTCAGCAAGATATTACGTAAAGATTGAATTGTGTGCTTACAGTTAAAATCGTTATAAGAGTCAAAATAGATTTTTATCTTCGCGGGAAATCGTGGATTGTAGAAAATAGCACAGAATGTATTAATAAACAGACCATTGGAACACGCTGGTACTTAATGAGCAGATCAATAATTGATAATAATCAATAATCGTAAATCTGCGAATTTAGTACCACTGCGTGTGGAAGTGAGCGAGAGCGCGTCTGTGTTTAATCATTCTGTGCTATTTTCTATATCATATATATTATTCGCGGAGAAAACTTATAAAGTCTTAATTGTATCAAGCAGACTCATTGGAATATTCATATTTCCCCGTCCGATTCCCATCTGTATATTCGGTTTCACAACCCCATGGAAATCCGAGCCGCCGGAGATTGCCAGCCCGTATTTGGCAGCCAGCGAGCGGAGCTTCTCACTTTCAAAGCGGTTGTTCGAAGAGTGGAATGCCTCAAGTCCTTTTAAACCAAGGGACTTCAGATATGCTAACAGCTCATCAATCTGTGCGTAACCAAGATGATAGAGCAGAGGATGTGCCAGAAATGCCGCTTTGCTATAAGTCGTTAAGATGCGCATGGCAGTCTCACAGGTAACCTGTGGTTTTGGAAGGTAATATTTACAGCCGATGCCGATGTATTTGCGGAACGCGGTATCCTTGTCTTTGCAGACACCTTCCTCGACGAGAACTCTTGCGAAATGTGCCCGTGTGATGACACTGTCCGGATTGCCGTGAAGCAGCTTCTCCATCGTGACAGGGAGACCATCTGCCTGCATCATCGCTACCATTTTCTCATTTCTTCCCTCACGTGCTTCCTTTAATACGGCAAGCTCTTTTTGAAGCTCTGGGTTTTCATAGTCCATATAGAAGCCGAGAATATGAATCTCACGATTGTTATAGTAGCAGGACAGTTCGATGCCCGGCACTACCTCCAAAGGCTTGTCCTTTGTATAGTCTAAGATTTCTGCCACGCCATCGACCGTGTCGTGATCGGTCAGGGCAATCGCGGAAAGTCCCATCCGCATCGCTTCGTCGGCAACCTCTGTCGGTGTCAGAGAACCGTCGGACGCATTGGAATGTACATGTAAATCGATTCGTTCCATATTACCAACCTCCTTGTGATCGTGTTTGATGTATTATTTTATATCACAGCTTGTACCATCTGTTTTGTTTAGGTGATGCAAAACTATATCGGATAAGCGGATTATTTATTCTTCAGAATATTCAACAGCTCATCCGGTGAGAATGTATATTTCGTGTGACAGAAGTCGCACACAACTTCAATTGGCTTGTTGTCGGCAATCATAGCGCTAAGCTCTTTTCTGCCAAGACTGATAACTGCCTGCTCGACACGCTCCTTGCTGCAATCACAGACATACGCACAAGGCATGGAATCGGTCAGCTCGACATCATAGCCTTCAAACAATTTTCGTATGATAGCTTCCACAGACATGCCCTGCTTGAGAAGAGCAGTGAAAGAAAATCCTTTCAGCCGTTTCTCCAGCTCGTCAATCAATGCGTCCTCTGCAAATGGCATCAGCTGGATGATAAATCCACCGGCATTCGCTACGGATGTATCGTCGTTGAACAACACGCCCAGAGCCACAGAGCTTGGAATCTGGTCACTTGTTGCAAAATAGTAGGTCAGATCCTCTGCAATCTCGCCGCTTACCAGATGGGTGTCGCCGACATACGGCTCCTTCAGACCGATATCCTTGATGACGCTTAAGACACCGAGGTCCACAGCCTTTGCGACATCGTTTGCAGGAAGCATAACCTCCGGTTCGCTGACATATCCCTTGACATGTCCGTTTGCATCGGCAGTGACAAGCATACCGGAGATCGGTCCCTGACACTGGATACGGAGTGTTAATTTGTCGGTATCATTTTTACACATGGCGCCCATCAGCACGCCTCCGGTCAACAGTCTGCCGAGTGCGTTCGTAACAACCGGACTGGTATGATGTGTAATTCTTGCTTTTTCCACAGTATCGGTAGAGTTGCAGGCGAAGAAACGAACCTGCTTGTTCGCTGCCATGCCACGAATCATTGTATCTGCCATAAATGTATCCTCCTTAAAATGAGTGTTTGGATTTTGTATATATACTTGCATGTGTTGTTATTTATGATTGATGCAGTGGTATACAAAATTACTGTATATATTGTTTCTTAGAATTCTTGTTTCGTGTTTCTTTCGCGATGATATAGATCCGCTCACAGTTCTCGTCTGCCGGATTATGTGTAAATGCATCATAGGCGGCAAGCAGGGTAAGACCGGAATCGGTTACGATCTGTTTCATCTGCTTTAGTGTGTACCCTTTTTGTACATGTAATTCCTCGTATTTGCGAAACAGGTTATCGTCGGTATCCGAAGGCTCCTTTACGAACAAACTTAAAGCAAGCTCGTTGATCGCTTCCTCTTCATCATAATAATTATCCCAGATAAAGCTGATATCATCCCGATCCTCGGCGATCGTCGCTTCGGCTACAACATCCCGGTAATAATGCTCCGTATGGAAGTCGAAGATGAAAAGTCCGTCCGGATCAAGGTAGTTATTGACGAGCGAAAATACATGCGTAAGCTCGTCCGGTTCGGTAATATAATTGACGCTGTCGCAGAGACTTACGATGGCTGCAACGGTTCCATATAACTCAAACTCGCGCATGTCCTGACACAGGTAGAGCGATGAAGAATGATTTTGTTCCCGCTTTTCATTTGCAATATCCAGCATGGCAGGGGAGTTGTCGATGCCGATCATGTCGTACCCGAAATCTGCCATACGCTCGGTTATATTTCCGGTTCCACAGCCAAGCTCTGCCAGAATGCCACTTGCAATATCATATTCCACAAGCAGGCCGTGCAGATAGTCCGCCCATGCGTCATAGGGAATGTTGTCCATGAGCGCATCGTAGACAGCAGCAAAATTTGAATATGCTTCAGCCATAGGTTACCTCCTTATTTTTGTAAACACTAAAGGTAAATTATAAAATAAAAGATAGTGAAAAACAAGGTAAAATCATATATAATAAAATGCGCGATTGATAGAGCGTATGTGAGGTTTGGAGGATTACAATGAAGAATCAGATACAAACAATAAAATTAAAGAAGGAGAAGCATGCATTTTCATATTGGCGCATCCCATTTTTTGCGGGCGCGGGCATCTATCTGGAAGTGCTGTTTCATCTGGCAATTTACCATAAACTTGAAAGTACGAGCATCTATCCGGTTTTGTTCGGTGCTACGTTGGGGCTTTTCTTAGCGGCACTCACCGTATGGCTTCCGCGCATCGGAAATGAGATCATAGCGTATGGCGGTCTTACGGTATTCTGCGTGTATGATATCGTGCAGCTCATTTATTTCCGGATATTTGGGACATTCTTAAGTCTGGTATCTGTCGGCGGTGCTGGAAACGCGATGGATTTCAAGGTTGTGATGTTTGAAAAGATCCGCCAGAATATTGGTTGGATTTTGCTGTTTTTACTTCCGGTGATCGCGCTTGTGTTGCTGCGTGTATTTCTGTTAAAATTTGACAAACCGAAGATGAAAATAAGGCTTATAAGTGTGGCAAGTGCGGTTTGTCTGTGCGCCATTTCCATCCTTCTGCTGAATGTGCAGGGACGCGCGATGTATTCGCCGTATCAGTTGTTCCACAACCAGTATGTGCTGGAGCTTTCGATGAACAAGCTCGGCGTATGTGTGACGACCGTGCGGGATGCGCAGACGATGCTCACCGGGGGAAAGAAAAATGTGACATTCACTTTGGATGATACAGATATGCAGCCAGATGATGTGACGGCAACCGAAAGTGATGCAATGGAAGCTACGGCAACCGATACGGATGCAGCACCTGCGTATGTGGAACAGGTTGATCCGGCAGTTGATTTTAAGAAGCTGTATCAGGCAGCCGAGGATGAGCAGTTGAAGAATCTGTCCGCTTATTGCGCGCAGCAGACACCGACCATGCAGAACGAATATACGGGTATGTTCGAAGGGTATAATGTTGTCTGCATTACCGCGGAGAGCCTGTGCAAATACGGTATCTACGAGAACTGCACACCGACGCTTTATAAGATCATGAATGACGGCTTTGTATTTGAAAATTACTATAATCCGATCTGGTATCACAGTACGATTGACGGAGAATTTGTAGACTGTCTGGGACAGTATCCGTGTTCCTCAGAGTGGAGCTTTTATAAGTCAGCAGATACATATCAGCCGTATGCACTTGGCAATGCATTGAATGAGAAAGGCTACACAAGCAAAGCATACCACGACTTTGACTTCTATTATTATAACCGGAGTGAGACACATGCGAATATGGGATATGATTTCAAGGCAATCGATTATGGTCTGGATATCCCAAGCTATGTGACATATTCCGATTATGATACGATCGAGGCAGTATACAAGGAGTTTATTAACGAAGAACCGTTTCTGATGTATTTTATGACATTCAGTGGGCATCTTCCATATAATTACGATTACAATGCCATGTGCCTGAAGAACCGTGAGGAAGCAGAAAAATGCACAGAAGGAATGGACTTGCCGGAAGACGCGGTGGCGTATATTGCTGCACAGATGGAGCTCGATAAAGCATTAGAGGATCTGATCGACAAGCTGGATGAAGCCGGAAAGCTGGAGAAGACCGTGTTCATCGTGACACCGGACCATTATCCATATGGACTGACAGACAGCGGCTACGATGCGCTTGCAGGCAAGAATGTATCCGATGATGCATTTGAAAAACATCATTCCTGCCTTGGCATCTGGTCTGCATCTATGGAAGAACCGGTTCCTGTCAAGAAGCTCTGCGCAAGCGTAGATGTCCTTCCGACTGTCTTGAATTTACTTGGCGTGACATACGATTCACGCATACTCGCAGGACATGATATCCTGTCCGATTCGGAAGAACTCGTCATCTTCGCTGACCATAGTTTCAAGACAGACAAGATCGGCTACAATACGAAAACCGGAGAAGTGACTTACTATGTGGACGAAAAAACAGTTTCACAATCCTACATCGACGATAAAATCAAGGAAGTCGAAACGAAGCTTTACATGTCCGATGAAGTCATCAACACCGATTTCTACGGCTATGTGTACGGCAGGAAACCAACAAACACCACAACAAGCACCACCACATCAACCGAACAACAAAACAAAGAATAAACCAGAAAATCATACGAAAAGGTACAAAAAGATACGATTTAGCGGAATTTTGTTGTGAAAAGCAACGAAGTATGATAAAGTAAATTGGATTATGTAATTTATCTTGCTATTGCAAAATGCGTATGAAATATAATATGTATGTATTGCAATTACAATTCATGAACTATGTATATGTTTGGAACTTAGAAGCACTTAATGTTCTGTCAAAAAATTAGAAATGATTGAACACGATGTTCAATCAAGTCGCCACTGAGCCATGGATGGCGAATTGGCGACGGTTTCGTCCGGGTAAGATACATATATCAGAACATTTAGTGCTTCTTAGTTTCAATACATCGCATAGGAATGAATTCTAATTGCAATACATACACAGTGGAATTACATGCATTTTGCAGCAACAAGATAGAATAAGGAGGAAAACAAAATGACGAGAATCGGAATTTACGGATACGGAAATCTCGGCCGCGGCGTAGAAGCAGCCATCAACCAGAACGATGATATGGAATTAGTTGCCGTATTTACAAGAAGAAATCCTGATGAATTGGTTATTAAGAACCAGACAGCCAAGGTGTGCAACGTAAAGGACATGGCAGACTGGAAGGATAAAATCGATGTTATGATTCTGTGCGGCGGAAGCGCAACCGATCTTCCGGAGCAGACACCGGAATGTGCAAAATATTTCAACGTGATCGACAGCTTTGATACACATGCAAGAATCCCGGAGCATTTTGCGAATGTGGACGCAAGTGCAAAAGCAAGCGGACATATCGGAATTATCTCCGTTGGCTGGGATCCGGGCATGTTCTCACTCAACCGTCTGTACGGAAATGCATTGCTTCCGGAGGGAAATGATTATACATTCTGGGGCAAGGGTGTCAGTCAGGGACATTCCGATGCCATCCGTCGTATCGCAGGTGTCAAGGATGCCAAGCAGTATACGATTCCCGTAGAATCCGCACTTGAGGCAGTTCGTAACGGCGAGAATCCGGCGCTTACAACAAGACAGAAGCATACAAGAGAGTGCTTCGTAGTGCTTGAAGAGGGCGCAGATGCGGCAAAAGTTGAGGAAGAAATCAAGACAATGCCGAACTATTTCGCAGATTACGATACAACGGTTCACTTCATTTCGGAAGAAGAGCTGAAGGCAAACCACAGCGGAATTCCACATGGTGGATTTGTACTCCGCAGCGGTGTGACCGGCTGGAACAAGGAGAACAAGCATATCATCGAGTACAGCCTGAAGCTTGATTCAAACCCTGAGTTTACATCCAGCGTACTGATTGCTTATGCAAGAGCGGCTCACAGACTTGCAAATGAGGGAGCAAGCGGCTGCAAGACCGTATTTGATATTGCACCGGCTTACCTTGTGAATAAAACAGGGGAAGAGCTTCGTGCATCCATGCTGTAAGATGCACCAGATACCATGTCGCCGACTGAATATGGGCGGCAGACAATAAGAAAGAAAACGAGGAGAGAAGAGAGAAGATGGAAGAAATCGCAAATTACGTGCCACAGATGTACGCAACATTCTGGGCATTAATCCCGCCGGTCGTGGCAATCGTGCTGGCACTCATTACAAAGGAGGTTTACAGTTCACTCTTTTTAGGAATTGTGATCGGTGGACTGTTCTGGTCCAACTTCAGATTTGAAGCAACCGTAAACCATGTATTCAAAGACGGAATCGTCCGCGTGCTGACCAATTCATATAACATGGGTATTCTGGTATTTCTTGTAATACTCGGTGTTATGGTCTGTATGATGAACAAAGCCGGTGGTTCGGCAGCGTTCGGACGATGGGCAAGCGCCCATATCAAGACGCGGATTGGCGCACAGTTAGCGTCAGTTGCGCTCGGTGTTTTGATCTTTATTGATGATTATTTTAACTGTCTGACAGTTGGAAGCGTGATGCGTCCTGTGACAGACAAGCATCAGGTATCGCGTGCGAAGCTTTCGTATATCATTGATGCGACAGCAGCTCCGGTCTGTATCATTGCTCCGATTTCATCATGGGCAGCAGCAGTAGCCGGATTCGTAGAGGGAGAGGACGGATTCTCCATCTTTATCCGTGCAATTCCGTATAACTATTATGCGCTTTTCACGATTATATTTATGATTGTTTTGATCGTTAGAAAGATTGATTATGGTCCGATGCGGACGCATGAGAAGAACGCTTTGAAGGGCGATATCTACACGACACCGGACCGTCCATATGCAAACGCGGAAAATGAAGTCGTTGAGACAAAGGGGAAAGTGATTGACCTTGTATTCCCAATGATCGTTCTGATTACAGCCTGTGTCATCGGCATGATTTACAGTGGTGGATTTTTCTCAGGCGTTGGATTTGTAGAAGCATTTTCGGGCAGTGATGCATCGGTTGGATTGATGTATGGCAGCTTCTTTGCACTTGTGATTACGATTATCTATTATATGTTCCGCCGCGTATTGAAATTCAGCGAATCCATGTCTTGTATTCCGGAAGGATTTAAAGCGATGGTTCCTGCAATTTTAATTCTGACATTTGCCTGGACATTGAAGGCGATGACAGACAGCCTTGGCGCAAAAGAATTTGTGGCAGAGCTCGTGAAGAGTACGCCGGATGCGTTGCTTAGTTTCCTGCCGGCACTTGTATTTATCATTGCATGCTTCCTTGCGTTTGCAACCGGAACCTCATGGGGAACCTTCGGTATGCTGATTCCGATCGTTGTAAATGCATTCGAGGGAACAAACGCAACGATGATGATCATTTCCATCTCTGCATGTATGGCAGGTGCCGTATGTGGAGACCATTGTTCCCCGATTTCGGATACGACAATTATGGCATCCGCAGGTGCACAGTGTAATCACATCAATCATGTAAGCACACAGCTTCCATATGCGATTACAGTCGCACTTGTATCGTTCGTCACTTACATTATTGCCGGATTCTTTGGTAATAGCAAGGGACTTCCGGGAGTAATGAAGAGTCCTGTGATTCCGCTGGTAATCGGCCTGATTTTACTGTATGTTGTGTTGCAGGTGATCAAGACAGTTGAGAAAAAGAAAGATCCAATTGATGCAGAATAAGAGGCTTGAAATGAAAAAGACAAAAGGAAGTATTATGTTGCTGTTTGCCGCGTTTTTCTGGGGAACGACGTTCGTAGCACAGACAACAGCATCTGATCAGATTGGAACATTTACATTTAACGGAAGCCGCTCCATAGTTGGAGCGGCATTTCTTGCGCTATTGATTCTTGCTCGCACGGGAATGAAGAAGCAGAAAGCAAAGGTAAGTGGAGAACCGGTCGAAAAAGAAAGTATAAAACGGACCGTGATCGGTGGTATCCTCTGTGGCTGTGTGTTGTTTTTTGCAACGAATCTGCAACAGAGTGGTATCGCGGCATATCCGGAAGGCGTGGCCAGCTCCGGCAGATCGGGGTTTCTCACCGCAACGTATGTGGTTATGGTTGCAATCGTATCCGGATTACTCGGGAAGAAATTACATAAGATTGTTTATGTGGCAGTTTTTGTCTGCCTTGGTGGTATGTACATGCTGTGCATGTCAGGCGGTATCGACAATCTGTATTTTGGAGATCTGCTTGGGCTTCTGTGCGCAGTCTGCTTCACCGGACATATCCTGGCGGTCGATCATTTTAACGATTGTGACAGCGTGAAGATCTCGTGCATCCAGTTTATTACGAACGGTGTGTTATCTCTGATCTGTATGGCAATCTTTGAACAACCGGCATGGAGTGATCTTGCCGCCGCGTGGTTCCCAATCCTATATGCGGGTATCTTCTCGAGCGGTATCGCGTATACGCTTCAGATCGCAGGACAGAAATATGCAGATCCGGCAGTTGCATCCATCGTGATGAGTCTGGAATCGGTGTTTGCAGTGCTCGGTGGATTCGTCGTATTGCATGAGGTGTTAGCACCGCGGGAAATCGTCGGCTGCGTGCTTGTGTTCACCGCAGTGATCTTGGCACAGGTGCCGCAGATGCGAAAGTAGAGGCTATTATTTGATTGTGGTTGCATTTTTATAATAATCTTGTATATTATCTGTATTGAATGAGATGTATGTTTCCGGACTGCGCTGGGGGAGTCACTCTGTGGCTCTCTTTTTTGTTATCAAATAAAAGTGAATAGTCACGCATAGAATGCATGATAAGGCGCTGAAGGCAGTACAGGTTCCATAATAAATAAAAAGCTTTTTTAAAGCGTTCTTTAATATTATAAAATTAAAGGACAGTATTTACAAATGTTCTTTCAAATGATAAAACTAAAGAACGTTTTGAGGAAGGCGGGTGATAGATATGGATTATTATATTGATCATCTTAAGTTACTTATTGAACAAAATGGTGGAATTGTTTCTGCGCAGGATATTCAAAATGCAGGAATAGACAGGGCTTTGATTTATGACAGTCTGGTTAAAGGAATTATTTCGAAAGAATCTCATGGAAATTATGTATTAGCAGATGATAAACCTGATGAATTTAGAATTATTCAGAGTAGATCAGATAAGCTTATTTTTTCGCACGGAACAGCACTGTTTTTACATGGGATGTCTGATCGTGTTCCTCATAAACTGGATATAACTGTGCCTCAAGGTGACAATGTGTCGAGGATAAAGAAAAAATATGAGCATACTAAATTTCATTATTGCAAAAAAGAATTATGGGATTTGGGAATCATTACAATAAAGACTCCTCAAGGCTATGATGTAAGAGCTTATGATTTGGAAAGGGGCATATGTGATTTAATCAGAGATAAAAAAGACATTGATGCACAGATTTATACGCAGGCATTGAAAGAGTATTTTAGTGGTAAGTGTGATCCAAGAAAGATCATTAAATATGCAAGACAGTTTAATTTGGAACCGAAAGTTAGGACGTATATGGAGGTGTTAGGATGAAAGAGAGAACTCCAGAGCAGTTGAAAGGACAGATACGTAGCTTTGCAGGAAAACGCAATCTGCAATCGCAGGAAGTGCTGCAGATGTTTTTGTTGGAGCGTGTGTTGGATAGGTTATCAAAATCGAAATACAAAGACAATTTTATCTAAAAGGGTGGACTGCTTATTTCCTCGATGATAGGAATTGCTGAAAGAACAACCATGGATATGGATACTACAGTAATTGGAATCAATATGGAGGAGACGGAAATTGAAAAAATTATTCGTGAGATTTTTTTGATTGATGTAGGTGATGGAATAGAGTTTACATTCGAAAAGCTTGAGCCTATCCGAGAAGACGATGATTATAATAATTTAAGAGCATACTTTGTTGCACATTACGGTAAGATTGCGAATAAGATGAAAATTGATATCACAACTGGAGATGCGATTACACCTGGAGCAATTCGGTATTCTTACAAAACTATTTTGGATGATGAAGTTGGAGTAATGGCATACAATACAGAAACTAGAAGATTAGTTGCTGAGTATTTAAGAGATAAAACAGGATGCGAGATAATTCACCTTTAATTATTAAGAGCCAGGGCATATAGTCCTGGCTCAAACTGTATTAGAAGTCATCGTCTTCGTCGTCATTTCGCCAACCGGAGTTAAAGTGTAACTCCCCAGTGTCCATGTCCATCGATATATTATCACCCATTCGCATATGCAGATTGCCATCAGAATCGATTCCCATATTGCCAGAAGTCTGGTAAATGAAATCTCCATCATCATAGTCAAAAATTGGATTACGCATGTTAAGCCTCCTTTTTCTCATACTGTTTGATAAAGGTGTTGTAGGTTTTCTTCAATTCATCAATAAGGAACTGTACTTCTTTATCCGTAGAAGATACGGTCACATTGATAACATTGGTTATAAAGCCTGTAGTGTTTTTAGAATAGAATGGCATATAGTAGGCTATGAATCCATTTTCAGGATAAAAATAGTATTCTCGCCAAGCTTCTCTGCGGAAATATGCCTCGTCATAATAATTGTTATTAGGGGTCGCACTATAAAGCTCTTTGCAGCTGACTTTACTTTTATCTACCAATTTCTGTAGTTTTCTCTGTACCTTTTTGTTATGCTCTATGGCTTTTTCTAAAAAGAGCTTACTTTCGAATGTCCTTTTGCTGCTGATTAAAGCATCCAATACTTGACCGGCGTATGGAAAGACAAATGTGCTTCGTAATGAGTTAAGTTCTGCTGTATCAAATTCTTCAAAGAAGTATGAAATAGCAGTGTTTTTGCTTGCAGCAATGCTGTTAATCATTTGCTCAACGTTGGAAGATGAGGGCAGCTGTTTATCTTTTAATGTCCAATGCTGTATCGGGTTAATAGTATACAGTAATGGAATCTCTCTTGCGTGAAGGTCGCTCAGCATCTCAAAATCATTGTCTCTGATAGCCAAAGCTATCATCTTAAAGCGAAGATCATCTTGGTATTTCATACGGGAGTCTAAAGTATCGAGAAATCCAACTTCCCGACGTTTAATAGATGTTCCAGCACCAAATGCAAGATTATACTCTTTTTTATCGTCTCCAACAAACCATATATATCCCTTTTCTGTAAGATATTTAAGAAAAGGGTAGTTGCCTGCTTCAAGAGCATAATCAATAGCTGTTTTGTCATATTCATCAGGATTAAGAATGAGTTTGTCGTCTCTCTGTATATATGCTTCCCATTCTGCCGGATCTTTTGAAAAAGCGATTGAATAATTGGTTTTTCTATTTAGTACGGGAGTGAGGGCAGTTCCGGCGCTTAGAATATCCTCAAATGATACTCCCAATAAATCAGAGAAGATCGGAAGGTCTTCAATCTGAACGCCCTTTTTCCCATTTTTTATTTGGCAGATACGATTTTGCATCTTCTGTATATCATCAGGATTAGCTTCGCCGTCACGTAGTGTGAGATATGCGATACAAAACTGCCGGTCATTCTTATATTCACTTTTCTTAATCAAATCACCAAGGTGTTTTCCGATTTTTTCATTATTGGTCTTAAACATAAGTCATCTCCTTTGAGATAAGCATAAGGATATATATGCTAAAAAGATATAACTAATTGGCATATGCTTTTTGCATATGTAAATTATACGCGCCAAAAGTATATGTGTAAAGCATATATCTTGGGAAAGCGAAAATAAATGCTGATTTCTCTTGACGTGTAGTCATTGACTATATTATACTTATAGCAAGATACACGCACTGACTACATGAGCAAAGGAGAGTGCCTATGAAGACTGAGATTTATAACGTAGAAGGAATTGAGATTGAGGTTGAAAGAACCTCCAAGGATGATACCGAAGCAGAGCGTCGTAAGATGGCTTATTCTTTTAAAATGATCAGAGAGCAGTCGGGTATGAACCGCAAGGACTTTTCCGATTGGCTTGGCATTCCTTATAGAACAATGCAGGAGTGGGAGCTTGGCCGTCGTGTTATGCCGGAATATGTTCTTCGTTTGATTGCTTATAAGGTTCTTAATGAGAAGGGAAAGGGGGCATTTGATCATGAGAATAATTAAGGTACTTGTTGCACTTCCGATGATATTATTATTTGGGACACTTCGTTTTGCGGTAAATATTATATCCAAGATATATTGCAGAGCTGCAAGCTTGGTATTTGTTCCAATGATTATTCTTCTTATTTTATCAGTGATAGAGACACAGTGGCTTGCTGTGGGGATCGTTGGAGCTGCAATTTCTTTCTGTTTCATATTATTGTTTGCTATTGGCTGGATAGAGGTAGAGCTTGAGTTCGGGCAGGAGTTTTCCAAGGGTCTTATGCATGGATAATTAGAAAATTACCTATGGATTACCTGTCGATTACCTACGAACTACCTGTCAGTTACCCATCGATTCCCTTTTCAAGCGATTTTTGATGTGTTATATTTACAATGGGCAAAGCAAACAGGAACAAATCCTGATTACCGAGCTCATTTCTTTTGCAAAAGAATACAGGCAATCTTAAGCATCAGCTTAATCATTTATCTGAGGACAAGACGGATTCTTGTATTGAGGCCGCTACAGCAGAAATAGAAAAGCTAGAACCTAAGATGGCAGATCTTAAATCTGTTCAAAAGAGTCTAAAGAATGAACTTGATAAAATTACTGCTGAAAGAGATAGGCTGAAAGCTCTGATGGATGAACTTGAAGAACAAGTTCAGCAGGAGTTGCAACCTAAGGTAGATGAGCTTAGAACTACAATGGCTGACTACGCTGTTGCACTGGCAAATCATAGTTCTTTGAGTACGTTGGGAAGAGCACAGACAACTATTAGGGAAAACCTGACAGAGTATAAATCGAAAGCTGAACCTCCAAAGTTTACTATTAAAGAGTACTTTGATCAGGAGTTTATCCGGAGCATGAATTCAGCGGATGGATCCGCTTCGTTTCGCTCGATCCGGCTGATGGTTCGGCGGTTGTAACCGGTCGCATCGGCGAGATCCTGCTGGCGGATATTTTTAGATTTACGAAGTTCTTTTAAGTTGTTTGTTACGCACACGATGTATCATCTCCTTATGGTGGCTCTTGAACCAATTTCTGATAGCTCAATTATACAGAATCAGTCTGTACAAAAAACAGTACTTGCGACAGATTTTCCGACCACTTTTCCAAAGATATGGAATTCTGAATTTTCATTTACAACTTTCGGGGCATATTTTTTATTCAGTGATATCAGGGATATTCCCGTATTATCATCCCGAAGCTTCTTTATATAGGCTTCTCCGTCGAAAGAGAAGACGCCGATTTCACCATTTTCCAATGTTTCCTGCTTATGAACCCATGCAATCTGCCCGTTCTCAAAATCCGGCATCATACTGTCACCGCTGATATAGACACCGAAACTTGCATTTTCGGGGATAAAGGCAGAGTCCGTTATTTCTATCTCCTTAAATGGTCCGTCCTCTAGGAAGTTTCCAAGACCAGCTGATACTTTCGATTCATAGATAGATATCTTCCTGCGGAATGGAATAACCTTGCATACCTTTTTCTCATATAATCCGGATGCGTGAAGCAGATGGATATAGTCAAGCACCTTTTCTTTTCCCGCTTCGGATAAAGATGAGATTGGATCGGATGGATTGATACCGAAGAACGCTTCATATATATTTGTGATGTCAAGTACCCTGCATAGCTGCAGGAACACCGATGCTCCCGGTTCGGAGATTCCACGTTCCCATTTGGATATAATCTTGTGGTCGATAGAGAGTCCTTCCTTTTCAAGCTCCCTGGAAAGCTCTATCTGGGACCATTTTTTCTTCTTTCTGTTATTGGCGATAATATCTTTGATTTGTGGCATACGTTACACCTCATTTCCAATATAATTTCATAAGTCTAGTATATCCATACCGATATGAGAATGCAAGTGTAAAATCGACAAAATATAGAAATGCGACAGATGTGTCGCTTGATTATCGACAAAATAACGATATAATTAAAACCACAAGGAGGACGTAAGACATGGCTGACAGAACCATACTTCATAGTGATATTAATTGCTGCTATGCCTCAATCGAGCTGTTACATCATCCGGAACTAAGAGGAAAACCAGTTGCTGTTGGAGGTTCATACTTGAGTACAGCATACTACAATAGCATATCTGATAACTTTGGATATAGGAACCGACTGGATGATATTTCACTGGATGATCCCGAAGCAAGGCAGGGCATCGTGCTCACGGCAGATTATATTGCGAAGAAATGTGGAGTGAAGACAGGCATGCCTCTCTGGGAAGCAAAGCGTGTCTGCCCGGAGATTACATTTATACCTCCTCACATGGATTTGTACCTTAGATTTTCTAGGATGGCACATGAGATATATGCAGAATATACGGATTTGCAGGAGCCTTATGGTATTGATGAGTCCTGGCTGGATGTGACGGCGAGTGCCACGCTTAAGGGCGATGGAGAGCAGATTGCGAAAGAAATCAGCAACCGCATGAAATCAGAGCTTGGAATCACAGTGAGCATAGGTGTATCGTTCAACAAGATATTCGCGAAGCTTGGATCGGATTACAAGAAACCGGATGCGATTACCACGATGTACCGGCATGAGTACCGTGAGAAAGCGTGGGTGCTTCCAGCATCGGACCTGTTGTTTGTCGGCAGGAGCACGGAGAAGAGACTTGCGAAGATCGGCATATATATGATTGGTGATATTGCCAGAGCAGATGAGAAGACGCTTCACTATGCGCTTGGCAAACACGGAGATATGCTTTGGGCTTACGCAAATGGTCTTGACGAGTCACCGGTAAAGTATGAGAACACGCATGCGCCTATTAAATCTATCGGAAACAGTACTACAACACACAGAGAATTAGTAAATGATGACGATGTAAAGGTTATTGTTTATGTTATTGCTGAATCAGTCGCGGCAAGGCTTCGGGAGAATGGGTTCAAATGTAACGTGGTGGAGATTTCGGTTCGAGACAGTTCACTCGTTACATATACCAGACAGAGGAAACTTGACCGTGCAACATATATCACACAGGAAATCGCCGAGATGGCGTACCGGTTGTTCAAGGAGAGTTATCGATGGGAAAAACCGGTTCGTAGTATTGGAATCCGTGGTGCAGATCTGGTTGCAGATGGTGTCTGTGAGCAGCTTAGTATGTTCATAGACGAGGGAAAAAGACACAGATTAGAAGTAGTAGACCGGGCGGTGGATGATATCAGACACCGCTTCGGATTCTACAGTATTCAAAGGGGCGTTATGTACACGGACGCAGCTTTGTCTCATCTAAATGCGAAGGAAGAACATATTGTTCATCCGCATGGATGTATTTAATTGTAAGTCAGGCTAGTAATAGCAAAGCGTGAAATCAGGAAACGGAAGAATCCGGGCTGGTGCTCAGCCAATCGGGCTTAGAAACTGGCTCCTGATGGATATGCTAATTGCAGAAAAATGAAATGGAGGAATTAGCATGTTATATGATCTGAATGAAAAAGAAAACAGGATTTATGAATTTATCTGTGATTATATGAAAGAAAAAGGCTTTTCGCCGACGGTCAGAGAAATCGGCGAAGCGATTGGATTGAAGTCAACATCATCCGTACACATCTATCTGAAACGGCTTGAAGAGCGGGGCTATATCATTAGAAAGAATGAATGTCCGAGAGCAATCAAGGTCGTATAAGGCGGTTTTGGAGGTGGACGTGATGAGTTCAAATACAGATAATAAAGTGTATGTGGATGTACTTGCAATCTTCACGAAGGATGGAAGGCTTGTGCCAAGCAAGTTTGTTTGGGAAGATGGCAGGGAATATGAGATTACACGTATTACGGATGCCAGAAGGGCTGCATCGCTTAAGGCGGGCGGTGTCGGTATGCGATATACGTGTATGGTCGAAGGAAAAGCGGTACATCTTTATTATGAGGATGATAACCATTGGTTTATGGAGAAAAAATAAGGAATTAAGGTTTGGTATGTGAATTAAATGACTCGCAGGTGATTTCTCTTTCCCTTTATCCCTTGGAGCTCATTGTTCTGGAGGTATGTGAATGATGCGAGAAGAATTTGGAACGTTAGGAAAAACTATATTGTATTACAGGAAGAAGGCTGGGCTTACCCAGGCCCAGTTAGCAGAGAGACTTTATACGAAGAAGAGTGACATATCGGAGATCGAGAACGATAAGCGGTCAATGACAATCCCACGGCTGCTCGATATCGCGGATGCTTTGCAGGTCCATCCGGCGAAACTGTTTGCGTATATCGGGCAGACAGAAGATGATAGAAGAAGGGTTGCATATAATGAAGTGCTTGCTGAATTGGAGCGGTTAGAGGATATGGAGCTTGTCGGTATGGTGGTACAGTTTGTGCAGATGCTCGAAAGAAGCTCGTATAATGTGAGCGCAGAAAGATAGGTTTGGAGAAATCCAGACCTTTTTTTATTTGGGTGAGTTATTTGATATTTAGAGTAATGAGATAGATACATAATCACATTTTTGTTATAATAAAAAAATAGATTAGTGATGATTTGGTGTTTTTAATTAATCCAGGGGGTGGACTATATATGAAAATTTATCATACGTATGGTGGTCAATATCCAATCAAAGGAAGAGTGTTCCAAATAGGAACCGTTGTTTTAGAGTTGGATAATGGAATAATTCTATGTTGTGGCAATTTTAATATACCAAGGAATCAAGAAATGCTTGTTTATATTTATTTCCCTAATAAAAAAATATGGGAAAAAGGCTATATGAAAAATAAATATACTGAAATGATTTGGGATTATTATAGAAGGAATAAAAAGAAATTAACCTCTAAACCTTTATACAAGAAGAAGCCTGTGGAAAAGTCAAAAAAGAACAACAAAGGCATGAGTCCAGTGAAAATACCAGATAGTGTAAGATGGTCAATGACACATCCATTACAGGGCGGAGGTGTTTCTCCAAGATAAACAGTTTCGCAGTTTGGCAACTATCAGTTGCATTGAAATGATAGTTTTGGTTGATAGAAATTGCAAACACCTAATGGTATAGTTTGTTTATCAAGAAATGGAGGGTGAGTGAATGTCTTTAGGAGAAAACATTGTTGCTTTAAGAAAAAAGAGAGGGTTAACACAAGAAAAACTTGCAGAGGTATTTGAGGTGTCTCGGCAATCGGTTACTAAATGGGAAAGTGGAGAATCAGAACCATCAATTGATAAGTTAATCAAGTTATCGAAATATTTTGGAGTTAGTATTGATGAATCAATGTCATTTAGATAAGGTTTTTTATGATGAAAACAGTATATCATATGCGT
>ERZ791794.336-NODE-336-length-37152-cov-3.733779_pt1 | contig 37152 bp, 40 predicted proteins | sample MGYA00510312_ERZ791794 | MGnify/ENA primary metagenome ERZ791794 (study PRJEB30046, sample SAMN00791977) | human gut metagenome | study: EMG produced TPA metagenomics assembly of the A metagenome-wide association study of gut microbiota in type 2... | reverse complement strand
TTAGCGCACCTGCTTTGGGAGCAGGGGGTCCCAGGTTCGAATCCTGGTACCCCGACTAAAATCTAAAGACATTAAATTTTTCGGGGTGTAGCGCAGTCCGGTTAGCGCGCCAGCTTCGGGAGTTGGAGGTCCCGGGTTCGAATCCCGGTACCCCGACAAGTTTAATTGAGGCCTTGCTTGTGAAGCGAGGCTTTTCTTTTTTATTCAGCTCTTGTTTTGCGAGACTCATTGCCCTATTCAGTAGTTTCCGTGGCTATGGTACAGTACATGGCACGTATGCAAAGAATCTCATAATCTGAATATATGGTTGCAAGATATGTATCACGGTTCCCGGAGCCTGTAATGCTTTGAAAATAATTAATCTTTTGACAATGCTCGATTCTCCGGTTGTCGTACTGATGTTCTAAATGGATGGCAGTGACCTTGCTGTGTAGAATTGATCTCTCCCCTCTTGCGTGTATTTTGTTTTAGGTTTACAAATTGGTTCGAAGGTGTTTAGTTCGATTGTTTTTGGATTAGTACAGATCCTGAAGTAAGGTGTAAACCGGATTTGTTAGATTGTGTCAAATCAAACACCGCAATGCCAATTTGATCTCAACTATTTGATTTCTCAGAACAGTGAGACTGGCCGGGCTGTGTGTGAATCGGTGTCTGAAATCAGAGGGTGGCCATGTTACTCAATCGAATCTTGGGACGTTGCTGTGTCAGATAGGGTTGGATCTGACGGGTCAGTTTGTGTGGAATTTTGAGAGGTTATCTCAGTAGTTGTGTTGGTGTCAAGATATTTGATTTTGAACAGATTGACGCAAAGCATAAAAATGGACAGCAATAAAGGTCCGAAAATCACCCCCATAAATCCAAAGAGAGATAGCCCTATTACAACACCGAAAATGGTGATGAGCGGATGGATGTTGGCCATCTTTTTTTGTAAAAACAAGCGGATGAGATTATCGGATTGAGCTACGACAATTGCAGAATAGGCTGTTAAACCGATTGCATGTCCCCATTGACCATTCATTGCCAAATAGATCGCCAGAGGCACCCATACAATCATGGTCCCGACAATGGGAATGATTGTGGCAAAGCTGGTTAATAATCCGAACAACAGGAGATTGGGAACTCCGAATATCCAATATCCGATTGTGGCAATGCTGCCTTGAATAACGGCTAAGAGTGGAATGCCGATGGCATTTGATTGAACGATCAATTTGATTTTATGCAGGATCTCTCCCCCGTCTTGTTGATTGAAAGGTAAAAGCCCATACAGATATTGTTCCATCTTTCGTCCACCAGTCAACATGAAATAGAGGACGATGATTAATACAAAAATGTTAACGGTGAAACTGCTGATCCACTCCATCAATGTCTGACCTATACGGGGGAGCCAACTGGCCAGTTTGACCAGATTATCCGTAACCAGTAGATTGTACCCGGTCTTTGCCTCGATCATGAGAGCAAGGTGTTTGGCTGGTTCGATAATGGAGTTCGGGTGGAGATTGGCCCCTTGCAGTTTATTGACAATCATCCAGACGATAGCTGAGATGGGAATCAAAAAACAGGCAATTGCTTCACAAAGTACGATCGCGGCTGCAAACCCTTTACGAACACGGTGCTTTTCGGTTAAGATGAAGATTTGGTTGCGAAGTAATATGTATAGTGTTAAAGCCCCCAGCAATCCACCCATAAAAGGCAATGCCTTAAAGAAGATGGTAACGCCAAGTCCCAGAATGATCGTAATAAGCGCATAGCGCCAGTATTGTTCTTGTACGCTCATAAAATAAATTCAGTAAATCAGGTAACGCAAATGAATTTATATGAAAATCAGACCCAAATATAGGGGTTAAGCTCTATCTCTTAGCATCAACATCGAATTTTTATTGAAATATCATGCTCGAAATAATAGGAAAGTCGGTTGACAAAATACTTGCAGAGATACAGAGATACCAGGAGAAAACATGAAAAGAGCCGACACTGGGAACGGCTCTTTCTCTCTTCCTTCCTTCTTTCCTTTTTAAGTCAATTCATCTTGTATGTGGTTTTGTGTTAGATGCTTGGAAATCTCGCTCCAAGGTGGACACATTGACGAAAGCTCTTCAATTAGTGTGTATAGCGGCATTTTTCATTCTGCAACACAACTTTATTGCGGGCTATTCATCTTCATCATCTGCAGTAGGGGCATCTTTCTGGTTGGGTGTTGTCTCATGTCCTTTCCGATACTTGTCCATTGTGACCCGTATGGTCGTGTAGATGGTTCTGATCCATTCAAAGATTGAATAGAATTTTCCAATCCCGTTTGCGACTCGTTCGATTAGATAATTGACGCTGAACATATCGTCGATTCGACGATAATCCTCTTCCAATCGCATCTCAACTCGATCCAATTCGCGGGCAATGCGTAATCGTTGTGCTTGAACATCAGCCAACGTGCGGATTTTGCGGTAGTCAACTCTCTTTTCCATAATCAGAATGTTTTTGACTCATATTGTCGACCATTGCGCTGAGTAGTCGCACCGATGGGTTGATAATCAATTTTTTCCGTAACAGATAGACAATGAGGGCTAAAAGGAGAAATAACCCTCCCATTAAAATGACAGCCAGTAAAACCGATCCCAATGCCAAACCCAACAACCAGGTCAGAGCGATCGCAAAAAAGATAATGGCGATTCCAACCAGTACACTTAAGACAAAGATGCCAAAAAGCGAATTGAATAACGTTGCCAGGTTTTCGATCAAACTCAAACGAAAACCTTCCACACGCAGTGCAGCATATTCTTTGATGTCTCGAACACTCTGCCCTACTCTACCCATAGATGAATCATTGACCATGGCTCTAAGTTTATGCTTTGTCGTAAGATTCCGGATCTGCAGATAATTTAGCTTCGCGTATTTTTTCTTCGACGACCTCTTGTAACTCTTTCATCTTTTTTTTGCCGTGTTTGATTTTGCCCGAGATTTTGTGGCGAGTATTTGCGCCTGAATCAGGGGCTAACAATAAGGCTGCTGTTGCACCAATGGCCAGTCCGCCAATGAATGCAAGTAAATTCAAATTTTTCATAGCTTGTTTTATTAAAAAGTAAATTTGGTGAGGATAGATCCCCTTGTTGGAATTGATCCTGTTCCTGTTGTAGTCTTGCAAAAAGCAAACCAGTTTTGATAGATGATAGTAATAACGGAAGAATTTTTAGGTGTTGGTAGCTGAATGCTTGATGCCCTGGTAAATTGTGTTATCTTTGTCTGGTCTATAACCCGAATGTAAAAACTTCATGAAAAAAATTACTTTCTGCATGGCTTTGGCGGTGTCATTTTCCTGGGCCATGGCACAATCACATGTACATCTTGAAGCCTACAAAATCGATAAAAAAGATCTCAAACGGGCGCAAGAGTTGATTAATACTCCGTTGAAAGAGCCGTTGGTGGTTCCAAACCCAGCTCCAGGAGCTCAATGGTTCCCGGATGCAAGCTTGGGTCTGTTTATGCACTGGGGTATTCATAGTGTCGTTGGGGCACAACCCTCATGGGATATGATTACTGGCTATCGTTATGGTGGTCGTGTCGCTCCTCCTGAACGTTATTATGCTTTGGCCGAACGTTTTAATCCACAACATTACGACCCCAATAAATTCCTTAAAGCGGCCAAAGAGGCTGGTTTTACCTATGCTGTGTTGACCACCCGACATCATGACGGATATGCGTTGTGGCCTTCGAAATATGGAATCGGGACCAAACAGTATATGAATGGTCGCGATTTGTTGAAAGATTATGTAGAGGCCTGTCGTGCCAATGGTTTGAAAGTGGGATTTTATTATTCTCCCCGTGACTGGCATTATCCAGGTGCTATGCACCCCAGAGAGTTTGATGTGGCGACACGCGATTCATTGCCTCCTATTACGGATTCGATCGCAAATCGCAAAGAATTTGAGCAGTTCTTTGGTTATGTAATGGCCCAGTTGGAAGAGTTGTTAACCAATTATGGTAAGATCGATGTGTTGTGGTTCGATGGAATGAGCTGGCGTGGAGAATCGAAGATGTACACAGAACAGATTTATGCTTGGGTTCGTTCATTGCAGCCCGACATTGTAATTAATGACCGATGGTCGAATATCATCAATCCTGAAAATGAAGGTGGATCGGGAATCAGTTTTGGCGACTTCAATACACAGTTTGAATGTACGTTACCAACTCATATCCCTTCGGAATGGTGGGACCATTGTGATCTTTGGACGGATGGTGCAACGTCGGGCTGGGGCTATGATCCCAATGGCGGATTCCGTTCGACATCGTGGTTCTTGCGTCATTTGGCAACGACCCGTTCGATGGGTGGAAATTTCTTGATCAATGCAGGACCCAATCCTGATGGCGATATGCATCCCAATTATTATGTGGCTGTTGATTCAATTGCTCAATGGATGCAACATAGCAAGGAGTCGGTGATCGGTGCAGGCCCTACTCCAGGTGAACAGCTAAGCAATGCGATTATTACGACACGTGATAATGTTTGGTACTTACATATCATGCCGGAATTGACGCGCAAGGTTTCGGTAAAAACCGACAAACTTCCTACGGAAGTGGTGTTGCTCCGTACTGGAGAGAAGATACCTTTCGATTATTATAAAGGTTTTGTGACTTTCCAACTCGATCCGTCACAACGCACCAATACGAATGATGTGGTTAAGGTGACGTTATAAACAGCTGCATCATGCCTATACAAGAAAAAGCCTGCATAACAGCAGGCTTTTTCTTGTATATATATATGGTTTTACACTCTGTAGAGCCAATAGGTGCGGATTATAGCTATTTGTCGGAAGTGTTGCTTACAGCGATAGTTTCAATTTCAACCAATGCACCCATAGGTAGTTTAGCCACTTGGTAGCAAACACGAGCCGGCATTTGTTCAGTATAAAAACGGGCATATACAGCATTCATGGCTGCAAAATCATTCATATCTGCTAGCAGAACAGTTGACTTAACCACGTCCTTAAAAGAGTATCCGGCAGCAGCAAGAATGGCTCCTGTGTTTTTTAGGGACTGTTCGGTTTGAGCTTCGATGCCTTCAGGCATTTTACCATCTTCGGGATTCAGAGGAAGCTGCCCGGAAACATACAACGTTCCATTGGCTTCGATGGCCTGGCTGTATGGACCTACAGCTTTTGGCGCATTATTTGTTACAATTACTTTTCGCATAATTTATGGATTTATATAGATGCAAATGTAACAATGTTCCCGAAATATTGTTTATACTTGTGTCCGGAAACAAAACAGATATATCATATGAAAACAGTGAAATCTATTCTTTTGATTGCATTGGCAGTCATGATGGCATCTTGTTGTGCTTGCCGCAAAGGTAAAAAAGTGGTGGATAAACCGTTGACCGCAACAAAATGGGAATTGGTTGAACTCAATGGCCAGCAGATCAAAACCAATGATAATTACTACATCATGTTAAGTGATACAAGTAATAACTTCAATGGACGTGGTGATTGCAATTCGTTGATGGGCAATTATACGTTGGATAGTGAGACCAGCAAATTGAAATTGAACGCTATTGGTTCAACCCGGGCATTTTGCCCTGATCAAGCAGGTGAAGATAAATTCTTCCAGACGCTCGGTCAGGTCAATAATTATGATTTGGATGGGGACCTGCTGTTGCTGTTTAACAACAATAGCGAGTTGATCCTCGTTATGCAGGCCAAATAAGGATGATGCGATAAGTAATACTTTCATTTATAAAAAAAAGGAGGGACCCATCGGGGGGCTCTCCTTTTTTATTTGAGTTTTATTGGTGTGTGAACTGTTTTATAACAGAACTTTTATTGGATTGAATAAATAATTTGAATGTACGGTGATACAGAAAAGCAGTAGCTTTGGCGAAAAGTGATTGGAGGCTATGCTTGGCGGTCATTTGTCTTTGCGAAAAGAGCGGCTTGAGTACACAAGATACATCCTGCCAACTAATAAATATATTGGGAGCTGCGGTAGTGTTTATTATTGTTTGATTGAAAGGGGGTATGATTGCTCAACGCTAAAAAGAAATGACAGTCAGTCAATCTGTATGTCTCTCTCTTGATTTTATATAAGAAATACATAGTAGAATGGATGCGATGATAAATGTGTGCATCCTTGACGTCGAAGGTGTTGGTCAATTCAATAGATGGAGACTGTCAAGAGTTCGCACAATTCTACTCTAATGGGCGGCGATTATGCAGAGCATGAGCGATGGTTAACTCATCGGCATAATCGAGTTCATCTCCAAATCCGATCCCACGTGCAATCGAAGTTAATTTAATACCGGGACAATTTTGCAGCCGCCGGGAAAGATAAAACGAGGTGGTTTCACCTTCTACCGATGTGCTGAGTGCCAAAATAACCTCTTTGATCTCTCCTTTAGCAATATTGTCGAGCAATAGATCTATCTTCAAATCGGATGGTCCTATCCCCTGCATCGGCGAAATAATACCCCCTAACACATGGTAAAGACCATTATATTGGTGGGTGTTTTCAATCGAAAGGACATCTTTCACCTGTTCGACAACACATACAGTAGTCCGATCACGAGTCTCGTCCGTGCAGATTTCGCACAGATCATTGTCGGAAAGGTTGTTGCAGCGTGAACAGTAGTGAATCTCTTTACGAAAGCGTGCAATGGATCCAGCCAACAACTCAACATCCTGAATCTCCATGCGCAGCATATGCATCGCCAACCGCAAAGCAGTTCGACGTCCCACACCTGGTAGTCGAGAGAGCTCACCTACTACATCATCGAGTAATTTGGACATGCCGGTAAGACTAATCGATCATTTCAATTGCTTTTGCTTCGATCCACCCCTTGTTTCCATCTGAAATTTCGATTTCGCGAAAATCTCCAAGTGAATCTTTGACAGCCACTTTTGTTCCTTCATGCAGTACAAACAGGTCTTTGCTGGATTGATCCGGTGAACTTTTGACAGGGGCTGCACTACTCATGATAATAGCTTTGTCGGGGTTTAACAAAATCTTTCGTTGTGATCCTGCAAACCATGCACTGATCACAAATAGTGCTAATAGACCTAATGCTCCGTAGAATCCTATTTTACGCCATTTTAAAGTACTGGTCAACAGATAAACCAGAATGGCAACTAACATCAAGGTAAAGAAGACAAGACTCATCCCAGCCCAAGCATTGCTAGTTATGCTTGAACGCAATTCATTCATCCATCTTTGTAAAAAGAAGGTGGGTATTACGTCAATTTTGTCTTGAACGTATTTGTTTGCAATGGAAATGTTATAAAGTACGTCTTTGTCAGAGGGTGAAAAGCGCAATGCACGGTTATAGTTCAGCAGGGCTTTGCCGATCATTCCACGCTTGAAATAGGCATTGCCGAGATTCAAATACAGATAGTCACTCTCGTATCCTAAAGCCCGTATCGTTTCGTAATCTTGTGTAGCCTTTTGATAGTTTTCATCCAAATAGGCTTGATTGCCCGTTTTCCACAGCTCTTTGACGGTCTGAGCTTCAGCGCAAACATTAGCCGTCAATAAAAGTGCAGTAACGATATAAAGGAACCTTTTCATCGGTTTATCTTTTTATCAATGATTCAAATTTTGAGAGGATCTTGACAGCACCGTTATAAATCTCTGTCATCTGTCCAGAGGTGGACGGTGAGTATTGTGCATATTCGCATTCTGAGATAATCTCAATGAATCGGTTGATGTAATCGGCATCAATCGATCGTTTAAGAAGCTCTTCGCGAATGTTGTCTTTTGTCAGGTTCGATACAGGAATATTCAATTTATCACTCATGTAACCCCATAAGGCTTTAAGCATCTCTTCATAGAAAGGCTTCTCTTCGCCTGCTGTCATGTGGTTCAGAGCGGCACGAAGTCTCTGTAGTGCAACTTTGTTCGCCCGACGATTACGGATCAATGTTGTATTTTGTAAGTCACGCAACCGTTTGCGAAGGTAGATGTAGGTGGCAGCAGCCATGGCTGTCAATACGACAATGGCCAACCAATAGGCCCAACTGCCGAAATACAAATGCCCGCGACGATGGAGATGCGGGTTGCCTGTACGAATGAAACGAATATCCTTATCTAAAATTTTAAGGTCCTCTTTCAACTGCAAGGCGTTGCCTCCCGAGATTCCTCCCGTTGTGTCGGCATTGACCTCAAGGTTAACTTGAGGTACAGAAAGGGTAACATATTGAGCCTTTGTCGGGTCGAAATAAGAAAATTCAACCGGCCCTACTGTGTAAGATCCTTCTGCACGAGGAATAAACGGGAAATCAAATTGACGGTATCCTGTAATGCCATTGCCACTGTGAGACAAGCTTTCGGTTGTCTTCATGTTATATTGCTCGAAAGAGGAAGGCATGGCCACTTTAGGAGCTTGTATCAAAGGAAGGTTACCGCTTCCGGAAATTTTAAGCTGATAGGTTCCAGATGAATTAGCCGCCATGATATCATGATCGAGTTTCCCTTCCATTTGGAACTGTCCCACTGCTCCATTAAATGAGGCGGGGGCTCCTGCAGGAAAGTTTTTGACGGTAATTTGAATCGGCGCAGCAGATATGTTTTTGCGCACCTCTTCGATATTCTGTCCACCACCGAAGAAATTGTCAAATAATGACCCTGTTTGTGGCGCTTGGGTGATAATTTGAGCAATCACTGTCATGGAACTCTGCTCAATGTAGAGTTTGCCGTATTGTTGGGGATAGAGCAAAGTCTCTTTAATGATGCGGGTGTCATACACTTTCCCATTGTATGTTTCCCGATTCCATTTTTGATGGTCAACGTTGAGTTCCTGAGCCCAAAAACCATTGAATGCAGGAAAATTATATTTCTCAATGCCGCTGATCGGTACTCGTGTGTAGAGTTTGAAGGTTGCTTTAACGGGTTGCCCTTTGTATACTTCGTTACGATTGACTGATACCCGGATCAAAAGGTCGTCGGCTGCAATTCCGGTTCGACTGCGTACGGCTCCTTGAGAGGATCTGGAGGATGAACCTTGCCCACCGTGTGCTGACATTCCTTCAGCAGCAACGACTTCGATCGTTTGTGATTGCGTGGTGTATGTTTTGCCGTCTACACGGGCAACTGCACCTGGAATGGTGAATTTTCCGACTTTATTGCCTTGTAGGACATACGTGTAGGAGATGGAGAAAGATTGGGTAACTTTTCCATTAATAATTTGTACTGAACGGCCTTCAGAGGGGCTGGGGCCAGCCAAAACGTCAAATCCGCCAAAAGAGGCAGGAGGATTGAATAAATCAGGTTTGGTATTCAGACTAAATTCGATGCGGAATGGTTCTCCTTCAGCTACAATAGTCGGGGTATGTACTTCGAACGATACCTCTTCGGCTGACACCGGTAACCATAAACAGAACGAAAAAACGAGAGCAAATATCAATCTCAAACGATGCGACATAGTTCTGCGATTCTAATTTCCCGCAAAATTAACGGTTTTTCCACAATCTAACACATTTGGCCGCGATTTTGTGACCTTATTATATGCAACGTAAAAGGTTCGTTTTTAGTATGTATTTGATTCGATATTTTACATCGTGACCGGCTGATGGTTTTTCGGCTGTTGTTGACGGTTTTGAGCAAACTATTTATGATGGAAAAAACGTTATGTTTGTAGTGATTTTTGGTAAGGACGGTAAGATTATTGTTCCCTTTTACTATACAGTGTGAAAACACAAAAGTCCGAACCCTCAAAAATTTTAAAAGCTAAATTTTTCAAACTATGCATAATTTGAATATTCCTCATACCGACAAAAAGCGCGTCGTGATTGTCGGAGGAGGTTTTGCCGGATTGAATCTGGCGAAAAAACTTCGTAAATGCAATCAATATCAAGTGGTGTTGATCGATCAAAATAATTACCATCTGTTCAAACCCCTACTCTATCAAGTTGCCAGTGCAGGATTGGATCCGAGCGATGTGTCGTTTCCATTTCGCAAGGTGTTTCGGGCGAAAAAGAATATCTTTTTCCGCATGGGACGGATGTTGGCCGTTCATCCAGAACAGAATCGTTTGGAAACGTCGAACGGTTCAATCCATTACGACTATTTGGTCATCGCTACAGGTTGCGTACCCAACTTCTTTGGTATAAAGGATATAGAGCAATATGCTTGGCCGATGGCTGATGTGCGCGATTCATTGCGTATTCGTAATACAATGTTTTACAATCTGGAACGGGCAATGATCGCTCCGACGGATACGGATCGGCAGACAATGCTGAATATCGTGATTGTCGGAGGTGGTGCCTCTGGTGTGGAGATTGCAGGGGCTATGGCTGAAATGCGCCGGTATATTGTACCGAAAGATTATCCGGGGGTCGATATTGCATTGATGCACATTTATCTGATTGAAGGCCGGGATCGTCTGCTGGCCAATATGTCATCGAAGACATCCGCAGGCTGTTTGCAAGTGCTGAAAGAGAAGGGAGTGGAAGTCTTATTGGGAATTTCCGTTACGGATTATCGCGACAATCAGGTTTATTGTAGTGATGGACGTGTCATTCGAACTGCCAATCTCATTTGGACCAGCGGTGTGAAGAGTGAAGTGATTAGGGGAATCGAAAATAGTCAGAAAGAGCACCGCGGCCGTATTCTGACAGACAGTTACAATCGGATTAAAGGTTTTGAAAATATTTTTGCGATTGGCGATGTCGCGTTTGTCGATGATCCGCTCTACCCTGCCGGATATCCGCAGCTGGCCCGTGTAGCCATCTCACAAGGACAACGGTTGGCTGCCAATCTGATTGCATTGGCCAATGATCGTCCGATGAAACCGTATCGGTATGTACCGATAGGAGTTTTGGCAACAGTAGGCCGTAATCGGGCGTTTGTCGAGTGGGGAAAGTTGTATCTCGAAGGTTTTTGGGCCTGGATGGTATGGAGTGTGATTCACATCCTCTTCCTTATTGGTGTACAGAGCAAAATCAAAGTCTTTACCGGGTGGATTTGGAACTATTTTGGAAAGGATTTGCCTGTTCGTTTAATCATCGGTGATACACCTCCGCACGATCTGAATAAAATAAAAGAGACAGATACGAATAATATATCTGCCTCTCTTTAAATATCAGCTTGTATCTTACATGGAAGCCGGATTACTCCTCTTCGGAGTCTTCGGCTTCTTTCATGTTGTGGAAGACGTTGGTTACATCGTCATCTTCTTCGAGTCTCTCGATCAATTTTTCGATTGAAGCGCGCTGCTCGTCTGTTACCTCTTTGGTATCCATAGGAATACGCTCAAACTCTCCGCTGATCAGTTCAAGTCCGTTGTCCTCGATATATTTTTGAATCTTTCCATAAGACTCAAAAGCACCGTAAATGACGATTTCGTTGTCGTCAGCGAATACTTCGTCAACGCCGAAGTCAATTAATTCCAATTCGAGTTCATCCAGATCGATACCCTCCTTTTTAACCACTTTGAATACACATTTGTGCTCAAAAAGGAAGTCTACAGAACCTGTCGTACCCAGCGATCCGCCACATTTGTTGAAGCAGTTGCGAACATTTGCGACAGTACGGGTGGTGTTGTCGGTTGCAGTCTCAACGATCATGGCAATGCCATACGGGCCATAACCTTCATACACCATCTCTTTGTAGTCAGCGGTGTCTTTTGAAATGGCACGTTTAATAGCCCTTTCGACATTCTCTTTGGGCATGTTGGCTGCCTTGGCATTCTGAATCAACACGCGCAAACGGACGTTGCCACCAGGATCAGGACCTCCTGCCTTAACGGCGATTTCGATCTCTTTGCCCAGTTTGGTAAAGGTACGGGCCATATTACCCCAACGTTTCAATTTACGCGCTTTGCGGTATTCGAATGCTCTTCCCATATGGTTTGTGATTTATAAATTTCGGTTGGCAAAAGTAAATAAAAAAAATCGGAAAGAGAAATTCAACAGCTATTGCTTTCCAAATATTTGCATGGTTTGTTGTGTGTTGTGAAGTCCATGGTCCAGTGTGTCTATCTTGTCTCAATGAAAATGCAAAAGAGTATATGTTGGATTGGAGTGCGCAGTGTGTGGTAAGTTAAGAAGTCAAGTCAGAGTACATTTGTCATTGGTGACTTCTTCGCTAATAGAATACAATCAATGTTTGGCGGATAGCAACCAGAGAGAGTAACTTATGTGTTCCCTATGATGTTTTGAATCGTGTTCTTGGGGCATTTGATGGCGACAAGAAAAAACACTATTTTTGCCTGTAACCAAAATGATAGATTATGACACTGGACGAACAGGTCGATCAGGCTTTAGAGGTACTGCGACGTGGCGGGATTATCCTCTACCCGACAGATACGGTATGGGGAATCGGATGCGATGCAACCAATGCCGAAGCTGTTGAAAAGATCTACGCACTCAAGGAGAGCGTGAATAAGAAAAGCATGTTGGTGCTGTTAGATAAGACCGAAAAGGTCTCCTTGTATATTCACAAAGTTCCAGAAATAGCCTGGCAGCTATATGATGTAGCGGATAAACCCTTGACCTTGATTTTACCAGGAGCTTGTGGCGTTGCTCCTAATTTGGTGCCTGAAGAGGGGACGTTGGGTATTCGTATTGCAGATCACGAATTTTGTAAAAAGTTGATTTATAAGTTACGAAAACCGTTAGTTTCGACTTCAGCTAATATTTCAGGTGAACCTACCCCAACCTCTTTCGACGAAATTTCTCAAAAAATTGTTGATGGAGTTGATTTAGTGGTTGATCCCAGTTTCGATGAACATCCTACTCATAAAGCTTCCTCGATTTTGATGGTTGGAGTGGATGGTGAAATTAAAATTATTCGAGCATAAACAATGACAACCATTACGCCGATTCAGAAACGTTTTGCCGATTTGGATATGCTTGGGCATGTGAACAATGCCAATCAGCAACACTATTTCGATGTGGGAAAGAATGATTTTTTTGCCCAGATTTTCGACTGGCCTGCCAGATGGAAAGAAGAGGGATTGATCACAGTATCTACCCATACGAATTTTATGGCCCAGATTCGTTTTGAGGAGCCGATCGTTGTGCACACGCGATTGGAAAAGATCGGAAATAAAAGTTTTACGTTATATCAGCAGATTGTCCACGCGGAAACGGAAGAGATTAAATCTGAAAGCCGCTCTGTGATGGTGGCGTTCAATTTTAATGAGCAGCGTTCCATCCTGATTCCGATAGCGTGGCGAGATAAGTTTGAAAAACTGTTGTAGTTGTTGTGAAAACATCTATTTAACCTCATGGTTTTTCTTTATCATTACCTTTTATCACCGATTTTATCTGCCTGTTGGATTAAACGTCTGTTATGGCTTTTGAGGGTTCTGCGTGATCAACCATAGCTGTGAACCGATCATTGATTTGATAAACCCTATTAATAAAACACCCCGGCATCATGAATGCCGGGGTGTTTTATTAAGTGTCATTTGCAATTTACCATGCGAACAATGGGTAATTTTGCATTAATGCATTAACCTCTTTGCGAACCTGTGCAATGTTCTCTTCGTTTTCAGGATCACTCAGTACGCGGTCAATAAAATCAACGATTTGATCCATCTGAGCCTCTTTCAGGCCGCGAGTGGTAATAGCCGGTGCTCCAACGCGGATACCTGAAGTCTGGAATGGTGAACGCGAATCAAAAGGTACCATGTTTTTATTGGTCGTAATATCGGCTTTTACCAATACCTTCTCAGCCATCTTACCGGTCAGTTCCGGGAATTTGGTACGCAGGTCAATCAGTAACAGGTGGTTGTCTGTACCTCCGGATACGATCTTGTAACCTCGTTTTGCGAAAGCAACAGCCATGGCTGCAGCATTCTTTTTTACTTGCATTTGGTACTCTTTGTATGCGGGTTCGAGAGCCTCACCGAACGCTACGGCTTTGGCCGCAATCACATGTTCGAGCGGACCGCCCTGAATGCCAGGGAACACCGCAGAGTTGAGCATTGCCGACATTTTTTTGATCTCGCCTTTCGGAGTCTTAACACCCCATGGGTTATCAAAGTCTTTGCCCATCAAGATTACACCACCACGAGGACCACGCAATGTTTTGTGAGTGGTAGAGGTGACGATGTGTGCATATTTAACAGGGTTGTCCAGCAGACCCGCTGCGATCAAACCTGCGGTGTGAGCCATATCGACCATAAGCAGTGCTCCTACTTTGTCGGCGATTTCACGCATACGCTTGTAATCCCATTCACGGCTGTATGCAGATGCCCCACCGATGATCATTTTTGGTTTATGCTCCAATGCAAGACGTTCCATTTCGTCATAATCGATTGTACCGGTCTCTTCGTTGAGCTTGTAACCAACGGCTTTGTACAAAATGCCCGAAGTGTTGACTGGCGAACCATGTGAAAGGTGGCCGCCGTGTGCGAGATCGAGGCCCATAAAAGTGTCACCGGGTTTCAATACGGTGAAAAATACAGCCATATTGGCTTGTGCTCCCGAATGCGGTTGAACATTGGCATATTCAGCGCCAAACAGTTTGCAAAGCCGATCGATAGCCAGTTGTTCTACCTGGTCCACAATCTGGCAACCGCCATAATATCGGGCACCGGGATATCCCTCGGCATATTTGTTGGTCAATACGGAGCCCATGGCTTGCATGACTTGGTCGCTGACGAAGTTTTCGGATGCGATCAGCTCAATGCCCTGCATTTGACGCTGCTTTTCTTGTGCAATCAGGTCGAAAAGTTTGGTGTCTTGAGTCATTTCGGTGAGGATTATAGAATTTGCTTGTGAATATGCTTCAAAGGTAGCAAAAAAATGGACAATCGAACGCATATTCCTTTTTATCTTGATTCCAACCGGGGCAAGGTTACACGGATAGAGGGGTGTTTTCTGATGTGTAAATTGAAATGGATGGAGGATTGGCACAGGTTCATGCAGTAATGGTGGTCAAAAGGAAAATGTACTGATGAATAAAACCAAACGCTCGAAGAATCGGGACAAAGTTTCATAATTGCAAATAATTAATTACCTTTGATCATCCCGAACGGGTGTACAACGATTTTTAATCATTTTAATGATAAACGGATGAAATTATTAGAAGGAAAAGTCGCCATTGTTACTGGTGCTGCTCGCGGTATCGGTAAGGCGATAGCGATGAAATTCGCTGAGGAGGGGGCTTCTGTGGCCTTTACCGACCTGAAAGCGGATGAAAATTTCCAGAATACCGAAAAAGAGTTGCAGGCGTTAGGTGTTCAAGCTAAAGGCTATACGTCGAATGCTGCGGATTTTGAGGATACCGCAAAAGTGGTTGCAGAAATCGTTAAGGATTTCGGCCGTATCGATGTATTGGTCAACAACGCAGGCATTACTCGTGACGGTCTGATGATGCGTATGAGCGAACAGCAGTGGGATATGGTGATTAACGTGAACCTCAAATCTGCGTTCAACTTCATTCATGCGGTTACTCCGGTTATGATGCGTCAAAAGAGTGGTAGCATCATCAATATGGCATCGGTAGTCGGTGTTTCTGGTAATGCAGGTCAGGCAAACTATTCAGCTTCAAAAGCAGGTTTGATCGGTTTGGCTAAATCAATTGCCAAAGAGTTGGGTTCTCGTGGTATTCGTGCCAATGCGATTGCTCCCGGCTTTATTATCACCGATATGACTGCACAGCTGTCTCAAGAGGTGCGTGACGAATGGGCACAGAAGATTCCGTTGCGTCGTGGTGGTACTCCACAGGATGTGGCTAATGTGGCTCTCTTCCTCGCTTCTGACTTGTCAAGCTATGTCAGTGGACAGACCATCCATGTATGTGGTGGTATGAACACTTGATTTTGAGATAATTATTTCATTGTTAAAACAGCGTTGCTCATATCATGGGCAACGCTGTTTTTTTATTGTTATATCTGTTGGATATTTGGGGAATAAAAATGTCTTTATAGAACAAAAAAACAGCAATCTTTCATGTTGTTTTCCAAAAGATTTTCTTTTCTTTGTAATGGATATCATTTAATTTTATTCTTATGAAAGGTACTGTAAAATGGTTTGATTCAGCCAAAGGTTATGGCTTTATCAAAACCGAAGAGGGCAACGACATCTTTGTACACTACACCGGAATTAACAAAGAGGGTTTTCGTGGCCTGGATGAAGGTCAGCATGTTGAGTTCGAAATTGGCGAAGGCAAAAAGGGCGAACAGGCTGTGAATGTAACTGTAATAGAATAATTCGGTATTCCAAACAAATACTAAATTTAACTATTAAAATGAAAAAAGAGAGGGTCAGATTTGAGCCCTCTCTTTTTTCTTATGTGGTATATTCCCAATGGTGCGGTTTGGGAAGTTATTTTTTTGTTGGAGTTGTGGATGTGTTTTGCAGGTCACTTGCACATTGCTGCATCATGCCTATCAATACATTTGGCATACTGGGATCAACACACAAAGCCTGTGCAAAATCTGCCGGCTGCGGATATGAAGCGGTGATTTTTGAGGTGAGGTTGCTGTAGAAAGTGTTGAGTTGCTCTGCTGTTAAATCTGCAGGCAAAATGCCGACTGATTGCAATTGCGGATATGGGAAGATCAACGGTAGGTTTTCGTAACTGTTTCCCAACATATCTGTTGTGCAATCGACCAAAACAGCAGTCAAAGTATCTGTTTTACCTGTAAGCTGATCGTATTTGTTGTAATCAGGATAGGTGCTTTCAATAGTGGTGACTACACAGGTCTCGAGATTGGCAAAATTATTTTGTTCCATGTGTTTGAGCATGGTCTTTTCTTTGTGTGCACGTACGATTTCCCGAAGTTCAGTGCGTTCTTTGTCTGTCCATTTTTTTGCTTGAGTACATGCGGAGAAGAGAATTAACAAAGCGGGTAAGGCTAATAAAAGTTTTTTCATAATAGTAAAAATTATTAAATGGTTGTTTTGAAATATGTTATCGTTTGATCTTCAAAAACGAGTATATTATGATCATGGCAAATTTGGTGCCGAAGCATTCTTGACCAATAATTCATGCCAAGACTCCTCTATTTTTATCCGTTGAGAAAGAGTATTTCTGTGCTTTTTATTAACTTTGTTTGGTTAGTCCGAGGATTGGAAAATAGTGTGTCAACAGATTGTTTAGCTGTGTGTTGGCGCCATTGATAGCTTGATTCGATGGATATTTTAGAACTGCGCGAATATTGCCTCTCATTGCCATTGAGTGAGGAAACGTTGCCTTTTGACGAATGGTCGTTGGTGTACAAGGTCGAAGGTAAAATGTTTCTATTGACCGATATGCAAAATTTCCATTGGATTAACATCAAATGTGATCCTGATCGGGCAATTGAACTCCGAGAACGTTATTCCGAAGTTCAGCCCGGCTATCACATGAACAAACGACATTGGAATACGATCGAGATGTGCGGAGATTTGCCGGATCATCTGATTAAAGAATGGATATTGGACTCGTATCGTTTGGTTGTCGAAAAATTGCCACGCGCCAAAAGAGAACCTTTACTGGAAATTTTGGCAAAAAAGATGCAATGAGTAATGTAGATTGAATCTGTCTATGAGTAAAATACAATTTCAAGAACAGACATTATCGTTGCCTGACGATTATGAAGGCAAAGTGGTTGCGACGTTGATTAGCGCAATGTGTGAGATGCCATCTGCCAAAGCCATTCTTTACGTGCATGGTTATGTCGATTATTTCTTCCAAACGCACATGGCCGAACGGTTTGTTCGTGAAGGATGGAACTTTTACGCTTTGGACTTACGTAAATATGGACGCTCTCTCCTCCCCCATCAACATGCCTATTACTGCCGAGATTTGCGGGAATATTTCCCGGAGATTGATTTGGCAATAGAGCAAATTTTCTCTGATGGAAATAGTGACCTTACATTGCTTGGACACTCAACGGGTGGATTAATTGTTTCACTGTATGCAGCATGGGGCAATAAGCGAGATCACGTTGATCGTCTTGTATTGAACAGTCCGTTTTTTGCTTTCAATACTGGATGGTTCAAGCGAACGATTGCCATGCCGATTGTAGCCTGGTTTAGTCGCTGGTTTCCGTATGGATCGATCCGGAATGAATTGTCTCCACTCTACTATGCCAGCGTTCATCGCTCATTGAATGGAGAATGGGACTTCGATCCTCAGCTTAAGCCACAAGAAGGCGTACCTCTCTATATAGCATGGCTACGCGCTATTCGGCGTGGACAGCGCCGTTTGCACCGTGGACTGCAGTTGACGATACCGGTCTTAGTTATGCATTCAGACCGATCTACACATGCTCGTCAATGGTGTGATGAATTTACCTCCAGTGATGCGGTGCTCAGTGTGGAAGATATCTCCCGTTATGCATGGTGTTTAGGGGATCAAGTGACGGATGTTACCATTGAGGGGGGATTGCATGATCTGATCTTATCCCGCGAAGAGGTGCGTGAAAAGGTATTCGAGGTGATGATAACTTGGATGTCGGAACAGATAGTTGTTGCAAATAAATAGTAAAATAGATCATAATGGAGTCAATAAAACAGATATTTAGAATCGGGAATGGGCCTTCCAGTAGCCACACGATGGGCCCTAAACGTGCCGCAGAGATTTTTTTGTCACGTAACCCTTATGTGTCCAGTTTCCGAGTGACGCTTTATGGTAGTCTTGCAGCTACAGGACGAGGTCACATGACCGATGTTGCTATCAAATCGGTTTTGGAACCCATTGCTCCGTTGGAAATTGTTTGGAAACCCGATGTATTCCTCGATTTTCATCCGAATGGTATGTTGTTCGAATCGTTGCGTGCAGATAGCTCTGTCCTCCAATCTTGGACAGTATTCAGTGTCGGAGGTGGAGCTTTAGCCAGTGATGATCTCAATGCTCCGCAACCAGAGCAGATTTATGGAATGTCCTCCATCACGGAAATTCAACAATGGTGTGACAAGGAAGGAAGTAGTTACTGGGAGTATGTGCAGCAGTGTGAAGGTGCGGAGATTTGGGATTATCTGGAGGAGGTCTGGCATGTGATGGTTGATGCGGTGCATCACGGATTGGATAACGAAGGGGTTATTCCTGGTGGGTTAGGTTTGCGTCGTAAAGCTGGCAGTTATTTGATTCGGGCCAACAGCTATTCCGGAAGTATGAAGAGCCGTGGTCAGGTATATGCCTATGCGTTGGCCGTTTCGGAGGAGAATGCGACGGGGGGTAAAATTGTAACCGCACCGACCTGTGGTTCGTGTGGAGTATTGCCCGCAGTGCTTTACCATATTAAGGATACGAGAAATTTTACGGATAAACGAATTTTGCGTGCACTGGCTACGGCTGGGCTATTTGGAAACGTCGTGCGCACGAACGCCTCCATTTCGGGAGCGGAAGTGGGTTGTCAAGGAGAGGTTGGAGTAGCTTGTGCAATGGCTGCTGCAGCGGCTTGTCAACTGTTTGGTGGCTCTCCTTCACAGATTGAATATGCTGCCGAAATGGGCTTGGAACACCACTTGGGCCTGACTTGTGATCCGGTATGTGGATTGGTGCAGATTCCGTGTATCGAACGTAATGCATTTGCTGCGGCTCGTGCGATGGATGCAAACGGTTATGCTACATTCTCAGATGGCAAGCATCGGGTAAGTTTTGACAAGGTGGTTGAAGTGATGAAGCAGACCGGTCACGATCTGCCAAGTCTGTATAAAGAGACTGCGGCTGGTGGTTTGGCAAAATATATGCAGCAGTCTAATGACGGCTCCTTCAAAACCTTTTAATTTGTTCAGCGAGATAGTCGAAAACTACGATCTTTGGGGAATCTGAAGGTGACTGTAAGTGTAAGTTTACATGAAACCTTTTAAGTGCTCATATATATATCCGGTAAATAATCTCATTGAAGTCCATATTCACAAAGCTTGTGAAGGGGATAAAATAAATCAGGTCACCAACTTTGGTGACCTGATCTATTTTAGTTATTTGGTTAACCTTATCGGCGTTGTTGTTTGGCGCGGGCAGCAGCTTGTTGTTGCTGCAATTTCACCATCTCTTCATAACGCTGTTGCCATTTCGATTTCTTTTGCGGCTTTTTCGCATTCTCTTTCATGCGCTGATGCAACTTGTCTTCATTGACAATGTATCGGAATCCATAGGTCTGTCCGATCGTAATGATGTTGCTCAGCAAGTAATAGTAGTTCAAACCGCTGGCAAAGTTGTTGAAGAAGAAGAGCATCATGATCGGCATTAAATAAAGCATCATGAACTTCATTCCTGCCATCTGAGGCGCTGAGCCTGCAGTTTGGTTGTAGTTGATCCGTGAGTAGATAAACATGGAAGCCGCCATTAACAGCGCAAAGAGACTTACATGGTTACCATAGAACGGAATATTGAACGGCAACGTTAAGATGCTGTCATATGATGAGAGGTCATCTGCCCACAAGAAATGTTCACCACGCAACTCGATAGATGCAGGGAAGAAACGGAACATGGCGTACAAGATCGGCAACTGAATTAACAGAGGGATACATCCTCCCATGGGGTTGACACCAGCACTCTTGTATAGTGCCATCATGGCTTGTTGTTTCTTCAGCGCATCTTCTGGTTTGGGATATTTTTCGTTGAGCTTGTCCACTTCAGGTTTCAACAACCGCATTTTGGCAGAAGACAAGTACGATTTATAGGTCAAAGGCGAAATCAGAATCTTAACGATCAAGGTTAAGATTAAGATAATGATACCATAGTTGGCAATATGTGCTCCCAATGTGTCAAAAGTGGGGATTACCAGCCAACGGTTGATCCAACCGATAATCCAGCCGCCCAGCGGAATCAGACGCTCAAAATGCAGATCATCGTATTTCTTCAGTACGGAGAATTTGTTAGGACCGAAATAGAAGTTGAAATTATATTCCGAAAGTTGCGGTGTAAAAGGTACAGAAACTTTTGCACGGAAAGTTTTGATTTTTCCCTCTCCCGGTTGGAAAGTACTGTAACCTAAAGTGCCGTTCTGGAAATCGTCCTTGGCTACGAAAATAGATGAGAAAAACTGCTGTTTAAATGCCACCCATTTTACCTTGCTGTTGATGGTTTCGCTTTTGTCTTCTGTCGAAGTGCGCAGCTGTTCAACAGATTCATCACTGGGGTATTTGTATGCAATGGTAGTATAGTTGTTCTCATTTTCGAACCCTTTTTCGTTTTGCATACCGACATTCTGCCAGGTAAATTCCAAATCGGTCTGGTTCTGTGCAAGCAGATTCTCCATGCCAACAAACTGCACATCAAAATCGATCATGTAGTTGTCTTTGTAAATGGTATATACAAAGTCTACATGAGCAGTAGAATCAACGTCGAGACGGAATGTTAGATTTTTCGAGGTTTCATCGGTAGCAAAGGTTGGCGTAAAAGATGAATCAGCCACGAAATAGTAATCGCCTGTATTGATCTGAACGTTATTAAACTGCTGTTTGATGAAGAACGACATGTCGAATACCGAAACCGAATCAGGGAACAATACCAACGGTGTCCCCTGATATGTCAGATAATCTTTCAGTACGACAGATGCTACTTTACCTCCCTTGTTTGAGAAGATAACCTTCATCAAATCGTTCTCTACTTCGATTTTCTTTTCAGTACCAGTAGTTGCCTGGAACAGAGATGAGCCAATATGACGTTCAAGCTGGTTGGCAGCCTGTAGTGTGTCTGGTTGACGGACTTCAGGAACAATTGTGTCAGTACTTTCAGTCTCCTGTGTTGCGGTCAGTGCCTGTTGTTCTTGAGCATATTTCTGTTGAATAGAGGCATTATACCAGGTGAATCCGAAGAGGATGGCACCAATGACAATGAGTCCGATTAGTGTCTTTTTATCCATGAATCAGGATCGTTATTTACTTGTTGTTATGAGTTTTGCTATATTCCGTAGCCGCTTTCACAAACGATACGAACAACGGATGGGGATTTTGAACTGTACTCTTGTATTCAGGGTGATATTGTACACCAATGAACCATGGATGGTTTTGAAGTTCAACAACCTCCACCAAATCGGTTTCAGGATTGATACCTACAGGTTTTAATCCTGCCTGACGGAACTCTTCGATGTAATCGTTGTTGAACTCGTAACGGTGGCGATGGCGTTCTACAATCTGTGTCTTTCCATACGCCTTGGCCACTTTCGAGTTTTTGGTTAAGGTACAAGGATAACCACCTAAACGCATGGTGCCACCCTTTTCGGTAATTCCCTTCTGCTCTTCCATCAGATCAATTACCGGATGTGGAGTGTTATCAACCATTTCAGTCGAGTTGGCATCAGCATAGCCGAGTACATTGCGCGCAAATTCGATGACAGCACATTGCATACCCAAACAGATACCCAAGAACGGCATCATATTTTCACGGGCATATTTGACAGCAGTAATTTTGCCTTCGATTCCTCGATGGCCAAACCCTGGTGCTACTAAAATACCGCACATGCCTTTGAGTTGAGTGGCGATGTTCTCCTCTGTAATTTTTTCGGAGTTAACATAGTGCAGTTTAACTTTAGTATGGTTAGCAGCACCTGCATGCACAAATGATTCAACGATAGATTTATATGCATCAGGAAGTTCAGTGTATTTACCAACCAATGCAATATGTACAGTATCGTTGGGATGTTTTACTTTATCGACGAATTCGATCCAGTGGGCCAAATCAGGCTCTCCGTCATGAGGCAGATGGAGCTTGTCCAAAACAACGGTGTCCAGCTTCTGATGCAACATCATCAAAGGCACTTCGTAAATAGTCGGTACATCGATCGATTCAACGACAGCACTGGGATCAACGTTGCAGAAAAGAGCCACTTTACGGCGAATCGCAGTATTGAGGTGCTTCTCGGTACGCAAAACGAGCACATCGGGTTGCAATCCATTTTCCAGCATCTGTTTCACAGAGTGCTGTGTGGGTTTGGTTTTCAGCTCACCGGCTGCAGCCATATAAGGGATCAAAGTCAAGTGCAGAATCAAAGTATTGCCATACCCCAATTCATAGCGCAACTGACGTACTGACTCAATATATGGGAGAGATTCAATATCACCTACAGTACCGCCGATTTCGGTGATGATGACATCATATATCTTTTTAGCACCGAGTAATTTAATGCAGCGTTTAATCTCGTCAGTGATGTGAGGAATAACCTGTACAGTCTTGCCTAAAAATTCACCACGACGCTCTTTGTTGATGACATTCTGATAAATACGGCCAGTTGTGACGTTGTTGGCCTGTGAAGTCTGAATATTGGTGAAACGTTCGTAGTGACCCAAATCAAGGTCAGTTTCGGCTCCGTCTTCTGTAACGTAGCATTCTCCGTGTTCATAAGGGTTCAGCGTACCCGGATCGACATTGATATACGGATCGAGTTTTTGAATGGCCACTCGATAGCCGCGAGCTTGGAGCAGGCGTGCTAACGATGCGGAGATAATACCCTTCCCCAATGATGAGGCCACACCTCCGGTTACAAAGATGTACTTGGTCTTGTTCGTGTTGCTTACAGCCATGATATATCTACTTCTTTCAGGATTTTTACTCAGCTTGGTTGTTTTGTTTGTCGATCATCTCGATCTTTTCAATTAAGGTTGCCATCTCCTCTTTGGCTTTGGCAATCTTATTGTTCACCTCGCGGATCATCGCTTCGGCATTTTTGCTTTTGGAGAAGAACCCAATATTGTTTTCCAATAAAGCAATGTCCGATTCGATCTGTTTCATTTTGTTATAGAGACGATCGCGTTCGAAACGCAACCGACGACGATCACCACCTTCAGCGATTGATGAAATTTTCCCTTTAAAACGTTCCAGACGGTTCTCTTTTTCGTTACTGCGTAATTTGGCAAAAATGGCATCTACCGCTTTGCGATACTCTTTTTGAATTGCCTCTTTTTGCTTAATGGGTACAAAGCCGATCTCAGCCCAACGATGTTGCAGCTCTTTGAGTGCTTCAAAGCCACGTTCCTTATTCTCTACGACAAATGTCTTCAGCTCTTCGAGCAGCTGTTTTTTCTTTGCCAAATTATCTTCATACTGTTGGTCGAGTGAAGCAAAGAATGCAGCTTTGCGTTCGAAGAATTTGTCGCAAGCACTGCGGAAACGTTTCCAAATTGCATCCGAGTAACGACGTGATACAGGACCGATCTCTTTCCACCGTTTTTGTAATGCGATTAATTCATCGGTAGCTTTTTTCCACTCTTCGCTCTCCTGCAATGCTTCAGCTGCCGCACAAATGTCGTTCTTCAAATGGAGATTGTTCTCCATTTCAGCTTTGATCTGCAAGTAGAAATTGCGTTTATTTTCAAAGAATTTGTCGCAAGCGTTGCGGAAACGTTCGTAAATTTTGGTGTTATCTTTTTTCGGTGCAAAACCGATTGTTTTCCATACTTTTTGTATGTCAATCAACTGTTCAGACGCCTTGTTCCACTCTTTACGAGTCGAAAGCGGAGCAACCGACAACTCCTCGGTCTTGACACAAAGTTCGGTCTTTAACTCCAGGTTGTGTTTTTGTTCCTCCTTAATGCTATTGAAATACTCCTGATGGCGTTTGTTGATTTTGGTGCTGGCTTCACGGAAACGCTCCCAAAGCTGCTCTTTATATTCGTTGGCAACAGGGCCGGTCTCTCTCCATTGTTCGTGAAGTTTTTGCAATTTATGGAATGCGTTGACCGGAGAAGGATCGAGTACCAACTCTTCGGCCTCTTCACACAGTTGCAGTTTGGTCTCGTAATTTTTCTTTAAATCGAGATCCCGTAACTCTTTGTTAATCTTAATAAAATTGTAGAAGTTCTCAACGTGCAGGTTGTAGGTCTCCCACAAATCCTTAACGTATGCCTGGGGTACGGGGCCTGTCTCCTTCCAGCGCTGCTGCAGGTCACGGAAAGTGTTGAAAGTCTGATTCAACGTTTCGTTGCTGTCGATCAGCTCTTTCAGCTCTTCAATGATCTGTAATTTGATTTTATAGTTGTTCTCTTTTTCTTCTTCGAGTTTGGCAATGAATTCATTGCGTTTGGTGCGGTATTCCGCGAACAGCTCTTTGAGACGCTGCTCGGCATCGTCCGGTGTCGGGACAAACTCTTCGAGCTTACCGCCCGCCTCGACAAAAGCACGGCGAGCTCGCTCTACCTCCGCACGATAGGTTTTATAAAAAGCGATCTTAATTGCCTCTACATCACGACGAATGGTTTGTACGGGCTTATTGGCTAAAATATCAGCCAAAATAGCTAATAAGTCCGCTTTCGATTTACCATTGTAATCGGTGGTGGAAGCATTCTCTTTGGGTGCTTCATCGATTGCTGAAGATTCGTCTTCGCCCTCCAGTTCGAATTCAGGAGCGTTGGCTGCCAATTCAGCCTCCTCATCTGTGAAATCGACCGAAGAGGTTACCTCTTCTGGCTCATTTTCGATTGCTGCAGCATTCTGTTCTGCTTGAGAAGTTGCCGGCTGTTCTGTAGCCGGAGTAGTTGTTTGCGCATCCGCGGAGTTCGATACGACTCCGGATTGTTCCTCAGGAACAAGGATTTTTTCAGTTTCAGTACTCATCGTGCACGATTTATTTGCCTGCTTTCAACAGGATTTTATCAACAAATGTAGGTGTTTTTTGATAAAATATAGCAGCTAATCTACAAAAAGTTCCTCACAACCTCTATATATAGGAATATTTTGCTCACTTAACATTAAATTAATATAATTTGATGTATTTTGTGGTCACAAATCAAAACCGTACATCAAAATATGAAACAACGGATTCTTCTGGTCGATGATGAAGCTGATATTTTGGAATTCATCAGCTATAACCTGATCAAAGAGGGTTACGAAGTTTACACAGCTACCAATGGGAAACAGGCTTTGGAAAAGGCTTGTGAAGTACATCCACATCTGATTTTGCTCGATGTGATGATGCCGGAAATGGATGGCATTGAGACCTGTCAGGAGATCCGTAAAGTCGATGAATTGAAAAACACTTTGATTGCGTTCTTGACGGCTCGTGGTGAGGATTATTCGCAAATAGCCGGATTTGAGGCCGGAGCCGATGATTATATTGCCAAACCGATCCGGGTTAAAGTTTTGGTGAGCCGAATTAAAGCGCTTTTGAAACGTTTTGAATCCCGCCAGGTCGAAACTCCCGTACAAGAGCGTTCGATTGTGATTGATCGGGAGCGTTATTTGGTACTGAAAGAGGGTAAAGAGATTGTATTGCCTCGCAAAGAGTTCGAATTGTTGGCCCTACTCTACTCTAAACCTCAAAAAGTCTTTTCCAGAGAGGTGATTTTTGCCAATGTTTGGGGCAATGATGTCATTGTCGGAGATCGAACCATCGATGTGCATATCCGCAAATTACGCGAAAAACTCGGCGATCACCATATTGTTACGGTCAAGGGGGTCGGATATAAATACGAGGACTAAAAAATCCTACGAATTCCTTTCCCTTTTCGGTGCCGTTTTCCTACCTTTGTATAACTTGTTTGGAACGGATGCAAAAACAACTGCAAAAGTTGTGATTGGTAAGATCTCACTTTGTCGTTGGACTATTGTGTTGTCAGCGATTGTGCAGTGTTGTCGTATTTCGGAATGTGTCGAAATGCGTTGCATGAGTTCTATAGAGTCTTAACCTGCAATCAAATGATCGACTTGGTTGCTGGTGTGGTTTATATTTGCACTGAAGTATAATATATAATAATTGTCACAGTCATGGAATTCGTTGAAAGAATTAAGGCGAAAGCTGCCCAAGACATTAAAACTATCGTATTGCCGGAAGCGGCAGAAGAACGGAACATCAAAGCCGCTAATCAAATCCTCAAAGAGGGTTTTGCCAAATTGGTATTGATCGGTAATCCCGATGAAATCCATCATTTGGCATCAGAATATTATTTGGACCAAATCGACAAGGCTGTTATTGTAGATCCGCTGAATAACCCCAAGAAAGAGGAGTATATCGAACTGATGCTAAAGCTGCGCGCCAGCAAAGGTCTGACTCGTGAACAGGCTGAAAAGCTGATTGTAGATCCACTCTATTTGGGTGCTCTTATGGTTAAGAACGGTGATGTAGATGGCGAGGTTGCCGGTGCAAACAATGCTACTGGCGATGTATTGCGTCCTGCTTTCCAGTATGTGAAAACATTGCCGGGTATCAGCGTTGTATCAGGAGCTTTCATTATGATGATCCCCGATACCATGTTTGGAGAAGAGGGTATGATGGTCTTTGCGGATTGTGCCGTGCACCCCAACCCTACTGCTGAGGAGTTGGCTCAGATTGCCGTTATGACCGGACGTACCACACGAGTGATTGCAGGTTTTGAACCTCGTATCGCCATGTTGAGTTTTTCAACGAAAGGTTCTGCTAAAAATGAAATTGTTGACAAAGTAATTTCAGCTACCCGTTTGGCTCAACAGATGGATCCCTCTTTGATGATCGATGGCGAATTGCAGGCTGATGCAGCGATTATCCCGGGTATCGGCGCTAAAAAGGCTCCGGGCAGCAAAATTGCCGGTAAAGCCAATGTTTTGGTATTCCCCTCTTTGGAGGTTGGTAATATTGCATACAAATTGGTACAGCGTATGGCTCATGCCGAAGCAATCGGTCCGATTCTGCAAGGTATGGCAGCTCCTATCAATGACCTTTCACGCGGCTGCTCAGTGGATGACATCGTTAATCTGGTGGCCATCACAGCATGCCAGGCTGGTGGTATGAAATAAACGAAACTAAACCTGAACTAGAAATATCTCAACTTCAATCTAACAATGACTATTCTTGTTTTGAATTGCGGCAGTTCTTCGATCAAGTATCAGGTGATCGAAATGAACGGCATGAACGAAAATACCCTTCTGGTAAAAGGACAGGTTGAGCGCATCGGCTTGTCAGATGGTTTGTTAGTACACAAGCCGGTCGGTAAACCTCAATTTGAACTGACCAAAAGCATTCCGGATCATACTGTAGGTATCAATTTGATCCTGGAGGCGCTGGTAGATCCGGAACATGGTGTACTGCACAATATCAATGAGTTGTCTGCAGTTGGCCATCGGGTAGCTCACGGTGGTGAATATTTTGAAGACAGTGCTATTGTAGATAAATCGGTTAAGCAGAAGATTGAAGCTTGCTTTGAGTTGGCTCCGTTACATAACCCCGCTAACTTGAAAGGTATTCTTTCAATGGAGAACCTGTTGCCGAATACACCTCAGGTAGCTGTTTTCGACACCTCATTCCACCAGACGATCTCAGCCGCTAACTTCATGTATGCCCTTCCCTATAAATATTATGAAGAGTATCGGGTTCGTCGTTACGGTTTCCACGGTACCAGCCATAAATATGTGGCTCAGGTGGGTTGTAAATTGACTGGTGTGGATTTTGATCTTTCACGTATTATTACCTGTCATATCGGTAACGGTGCGTCGATCACGGCTATTCTCAACGGTAAGTCGTACGATACCTCGATGGGCTTTACCCCAGTTGATGGTTTGGTAATGGGTACCCGTTGCGGCAGTGTAGATCCCAGTGCATTGATCTATATCGCCGAGAAAGAGGGACTCAACCTTGATCGTATGTCGAATATGATTAACAAACAATCTGGTTTGCTCGGTATTACGGGTATTTCATCCGATATGCGTGATATTCATGCGGCTGCTGAAAAAGGTGATGAAAAAGCTATCTTGGCACTCGATATGTTTGTGGCCAGAATCAAAAAATTCATTGGTCAATATGCGGCACTGATGGGTGGAGCCGATCTGATCGTATTTACTGGTGGTGTCGGTGAAAATGATTTTGTAGTACGTGAACGCGTCTGCGAGAATATGGAATATATGGGTGTCGTTTTCGACAAACAGGCTAATGATGGGGTTCGTGGTCAGGATATTGTCATTTCGAAGCCCGAATCTAAAGTGAAAGTTGCTGCAGTGGCAACTAACGAAGAATTAGTTATCGCATCGGATACTTTCCGTCTGTTGAAGAAACGTTCGGAATAATCTTTGTGATCCGACCTTTATGAAAAGTTCTCCCGTCCTTATGCGGGAGAACTTTTTATTTCTATTTTTAAAGCCAAAATCAGAGAAATATTATGATAACAAAGCTTGAAGAGTTGGTGTCCGTAGTGCAGGGACGTCCTAAGAAAAGAATGGCTGTTGCCTATGCGCAAGATGAACATACAATCGAAGCGGTTAACGCTGCTGTCGATATGGGTATCGTTGATGCAATATTGGTAGGCGATACGAATGAGATTCAACGCATCTGCATGGCTTTGGAGGTAGATCCTAATAAATTTTCTATCGTTCATGCCGAAAGCGATGTTGCCAGTGCGAATCTTGCTGTCAAAATGATCAATGACGGAGAGTCGGATCTATTGATGAAAGGTCTCGTTTCGACCGATAAATACATGCGAGCTATTTTGAACAAAGAGTATGGCTTGTTGCCACCTAAAGGGGTATTGAGCCATGTGGCTGTGTTTGAACTTCCAGCATATCATAAGTTGTTGCTTGTGTCGGATGTTGCGGTGATTCCCTACCCTGACTTGAAACAAAAAATGGCTATTGTGCGCTATCTGATTTCGGCAGCCCGCGCTATGGGTATTGAACGTCCTAAAATTGCGGCCATTGCTCCGAGTGAACAGATGTTGCCGGGTGTGGAGTCTTCGATTGAGGCTGCAGTCCTGTCCAAAATGGCTGATCGCGGACAGTTCGGAGATGTCATTATGGATGGTCCGTTGGCCCTTGATGTAGCTCTCTTTGCTGAGGTGGCTCACACCAAGCATCTGTCCAGTCCTGTGGCGGGTGATGCAGATTGCTTGCTGATGCCCAATTTGGATGCCGGTAATGTCTTTTATAAAGCGGCCAATCATCTTTGCAACGCCCCGTTAGCCGCTATGGTGGTGGGTACAAAAGCTCCTTGTGTGTTGACCTCGCGTGGAGACTCAGCTGAATCCAAACTCTATTCGATCGCATTGGCTGCACTGAATGCGTAACAAATTTACTGAATTCGTACATGGAGAAAACATATAGAATTTTGGCAATCAACCCCGGATCGACCTCGACCAAAATCGCTGTCTTCGAAAATTTGAAAGAGGTTTATGCCGAGACTTTACGCCATTCCTGTGAAGAGTTGCAACCTTTCCAATGCGTAACAGATCAATTTGAATTTCGCAAAGAGATCATCGTTAAGGCTCTTGAAAAATCTGGAATAGATCTAAATACCATATCTGCCGTGATTGGCCGTGGTGGATTAGTTAAACCAATTCCCTCGGGTGTTTATGAAATGAATGAGACATTGAGGTATGACCTGTTGCATTCTCAAATCGGGGATCATGCCTCTAATTTAGGAGGTTTGCTTGCTGCCGATATTGCAGCCATGATTCCCGGTGTTAAGGCCTATATTGCCGATCCGGTTGTAGTGGATGAGATGGAGGATGTCGCTCGTGTGACAGGTCACCCACAAATACATCGCATATCGGTTTTTCATGCCCTGAACCAAAAAGCAGTAGCTCGGGCCTATGCCCAAACGATTGGTAAAACTTATGATGAATTGAATCTAATCGTTGCACATATCGGCGGAGGACTCTCTATTGGCGCTCATCGTCATGGTCGTGTAATTGACGCAACCAATGCGATGGATGGTGAAAGTGCGTTTACTCCTGAACGTTCCGGAGCATTGCCCGTAAGGCAGGTGGTTGACCTTTGTTTCAGTGGTAAATATACGCATCGTGAAGTCCGCCGTATGATTAGTGGTGCTGGAGGGCTTGTTGCTTTGGCAGGATCAAGTCACGTCGGAGAGTTAATTGAACGGGGCAAAAACGGAGACCATAAGGTAATGCAGATTATTGATGCCATGTCCTATAATATTGGTAAAACGATTGGCAGCATGGCTGCAGTGTTGCATGGAGAGGTAGATGCTATTTTGATTACCGGAGGTGTGGCTTATAATACGTATGTCTGCGACTATATCAAAGAGATGGTGAAGTTTATTGCTCCGGTTTTCATCTATGCAGGAGAAGATGAAATGCGAGCATTGGCAGAGAATGCATTGGCCGTTTTAGAAGGCAAGCGGCAACCGTTGGTGTACGCATAGGTGAATATTTACGGATCACATGTTAAACAAAAAAGAGAGGAGTGTGAATCGCTCCTCTCTTTTATTATAGGTTTTGCAAAAACTTAGTTTATCTTGAGGTATTTGTCAATGCTTTGTGCTCAAGGTTGAGAACATTGCCAATCTCCATGAATGAAGCTCCTTTGGCTGCACCAAAGCTGCCTCCCAAAACAACGATCAAATCCTCTTTTGAAAGCCATTTCTTCTCTTCCAAATAGTAGAGAATACTCAGTAAAAAGCCTTCATGGTTGATCGAGGGCTCTCTGTAAATGGCGTGAATACCGTATGAAATGGCTAAATGGCGCATTACGCTTTTGCGGTAGCAAACTGCAAATACCGGTTTTTGACTGCGGAAAGCAGCCAAATAACGCCCTGTACGACCTGACAGCGTATCAATCACAATCGCTTTGACCGGTAAATTTAACGTAGCACGAACCGCCGACCGGCACAGCTGAGCTGTAATTTCATTGTTGATGCGTACCAGATTCATCTCGATATTGGGGTTGCTATGGTCTTTTTCAACCTCTGCAGCAACACGAGCCATAGTTTCGACGGCCTCTACCGGATATTCACCATTAGCAGTTTCACCGCTCAGCATGACTGCATCAACACGTTGATAGATGGCATTGGCCACATCACTGATCTCAGCACGAGTCGGACGTGGGTTGCTGATCATTGTGTGCAGCATCTGAGTGGCAATGATAACCGGTATTTTACTTTCGATACATTTGTTGACCAGAAAACGCTGCGTTCCCGGAATCTTTTCGGCAGGAATCTCAACACCCAGATCTCCGCGAGCGACCATAATACCATAAGTCTCATCCAGGATTTCGTCAATGTTATTAACGCCCTCTTGGTTCTCAATTTTTGAAATGATTTTGATGGTACTGTTGCGCTCTTTGATGATTTTCTTCACTGCCAGCACATCTTCCTTTTTACGGACGAAAGAGTGAGCAATGAAATCCACATCCATATCGATGGCCCAATTGATGAATTTGTAGTCTCTTTCGGTTACCGATGGCAAATTGATAGGAACGTTGGGGATGTTGACGCTCTTACGAGGTTTAATCACACCATGGTTCTTAACGGTGCATATCAACTCGTTGTCCTTTTTATCCATCACATCCAGTTCCAATTCACCGTCATCGATCAAAATGGCAGCTCCTACTGGAACATCGTTGTAGATTGAAAAATCATTTACATAAACGCACTCTTTGGTTGAAGGCTCATCGGTTTGGGTTCCCTTGATACAGATCGTATCTCCTTCTAACACTTTAATCCCCTTCTCATATCCGGGAGCCATGCCGGTAACACGAATTTCAGGGCCTTTCGTATCGATAATAATAGCAATACTGTCTGAAACCTTGCGAACATTCTCTACGACCTGTGCTGCACTCTCGGTGGTCACATGGGCAGAGTTGATACGTACTGCGTTCATGCCCGCCTCGTACAATGACCGAATAAATTCGACATCGCATCGTTGATCAGAAATCGTCGCAATGATTTTAGTTCTTTTCTTCATATTGTTCTCCTTTCAGAGGGGGTTCGTATAACCTCCTTTTCTATCTGTCTTTTATCAGTCTTAGTCTATGTATCTGTCGAAAAATCGGGAAAGTTCAGCCCATTTATAAAAAACTCAGGATGGCTAAACGATATGAATCCAGTCCGAAACCCATAATTGAGCCTTTGCAATTTGGTGCGATCAATGAAATGTGACGAAATTCCTCACGAGCCAATATGCAAGAGATGTGTACCTCGACGACTGGCAATTGGGCTTTCACGCCTCCAATGGCGTCAGCTAGAGCAACTGAGGTGTGGGTATATCCTCCTGCATTCAGGACAATGCCGTCATATACACCACGCGCTTCATGGATACGATTGATCAACTCACCCTCTACATTTGATTGATAATAATCCAATTCGATGTCTGGAAATTTGTGTTTCAGCTCTTCAAAATAGGACTCGAATGATTGTTCTCCGTAAATGTTTTTTTCACGAACGCCTAACAAATTGAGGTTAGGCCCATTCATAATCAACAATTTCATGGCGGTTGTCAATTTGCAGATTTACTCAAATTCGCCACAAAAATACAGCACTGAATTGAATATTTCGCATATTTTTGTGGTAAATTTTGGTTGAGTATTTTAAGTCTTTGTTAAATATTGGCGATTGTCATGAAGTTAAGTGGTTTGGGAGAGTTCGGCTTAATCGGATGGATTCGAGAACAGTTTGCTGCAATTTCCACTCACGGTTGTGAGGGTATTGGTGACGATTGTGCTGTCTTACCGCTTAATGAGCGTGAGTCGTTGGTTGTTACAACCGATTTACTGGTCGAGGATATTCATTTTTTACGGACAAAAACGCCCCCTAAGGATTTAGGGTATAAATCACTTGCCGTTAATTTGAGCGATGTTGCAGCCATGGGGGCAACTCCGATAGCCTCTTTTTTGTCGATTGCCTTGCCTCAGAACTGTTCGGCCGAGTGGATCGAAACATTTATGGAGGGCTATCGGGAGCTCTCTGCACAATTTGGCGTACCTCTTTTAGGAGGCGATACCACTTCATCTAAAGATCGTATAACGATTAGTGTAACCGCAATGGGCAAAGTTGCTACCTCATGCATTAAACATCGTGGGGATGCTCGGGTAGATGATGTGATTTTTGTAACTGGAGAATTAGGCGCATCTGCACAGGGACTTCATGACCTGTTGGCTGATAAAACAGATAGCTCATTTATATCTTTACATAATCGTCCTAAACCGTTTATTAAAGAGGGTATTTGGTTAAGTGAACAAACTTCAGTTCATGCCATGATGGATGTTTCAGACGGTGTAGCTTCTGATCTTGGCCATATTTTACGGGCATCAGGTTGTGGAGCTGAAGTTTCAGTAGATATGATACCCACTAATACATCTGTTGAATTGGCAGTTACAGGAGGTGAAGATTATTGTCTATTGTTTACGGCAAATGCAACAGATGCTCTTGTATTGCAGCAGGAGTATCTGAAAACTTTCGGAACTCCACTATACCCGATTGGTAAAATCATTGCCGGAGATCAGATTATATGGAAAGACCATGGCAATGTGATTCACCCTCAATGGAAGGGATTTACTCATTTTTAATTGAAGAAACAGATGAAACAATATAAAAGGGTTTTGACTATTGCCGGATCGGATAGTTGTGGTGGCGCGGGTGTTCAGGCTGATATTAAAACCATATCAGCGTGCGGATGTTATGCCATGAGTGCGATTACGGCAATTACCGCTCAAAATACAGCCGAAGTACGGGCTATACATAACGTCCCTGCAGATATGGTGGCAGCCCAAATTGCTGCCGTTCTAGAAGATGTCGGTGCAGATGCCGTCAAACTTGGGATGTTGCCGACTGCAGAGTGTGTCAAAGCTGTCGCTGAATTGTTGCTGCAATTCAACGTTCCTAATGTGGTATTGGATCCGGTTGTTGTATCGACTTCTGGATGTCGTTTGATTGATGAAGCAGCGTTGGAGGCAATCCGTCAACATCTGTTTCCGCTTGCGACCGTTATTACGCCCAATATTCCCGAAACGACCTGTCTGACAGGAGTGCAAATTCACTCTGAACAAGATTTTGATCAGGCGGCATCTGTCATTCATGGTCAAAAAGTGCAGGCTGTACTCTTTAAAGCCGGTCATCTTGACTCAAATGTGCTGACGGATTATCTGTATGATGATAAGCAATTTATAGATCGTTATCAATATCATCGCATTAACACCCCAAACACACATGGAACAGGCTGTACCCTCTCCTCGGCGATAGCCTCCTATTTGGCCTTGGGATACCCTTTAAAGGAGGCGATCCGTCAAGCGGAAGAGTTTCTGCACGGTGCTATTGTTGCTGGCAGTGATTTTCAAACCGGGCATGGACATGGACCTGTTCACCATTTCTATCGCTGGTGGTAAAATGGATGGGGAAAAAGAGAGATAAATCGTATATTTGCTAAAACATTTGCCATCGTGAGATTTTCTGTCAATAATTTTTTAAAAGATCGAAGACTATGGGTGATTTCGATCGTAATATTTGTATTGCTGATCGCTGTATTTGACAAGAATAATCTGATCGAAGTGTGGAAGCTGAACCAACAATTAAAAGAGTTGGAATCTCAGCGGGATTATTATCAGCAAAAAATCACACAGGATAGTACAATTTTGGAGAATCTCAAAAATGATGACTCTTTGGAGCGTTATGCTCGTGAGCACTATCTGATGAAACGTAAAGGAGAAACAATTTATATCATCAAAGAGTAGAGGTAATCCTATGGAATACGCATATACTTATGTGTTTGCACTGAAATATTCCATTTTGGATTGGCTTTGACATACTCCACAATCCGTTCAATCATTTCGTCGAAGCGGCTCCATTCGGGTTGTAGGTAGAGGCGACACTTTTCACTGACTTTTGCTGCATTCTCTTCTGCCCACACAAAATCCTGTTCGGTCTCGACAATCACTTTCAATTCATCGGCCCGAGGAAAAATAGATGCAACGGGTGGATGCTGTTTTTTTGGAGACAGGCAGATCCAATCAAAACGTCCGGTTAATTCATGGGCGCCTGATGTTTCAAGAAATATTTGTAAACCGCGATCGGTTAACGCTTGTGTCAAATAATCAAGCGGATAAGAAGATGGCTCCCCTCCGGTAATCACAATCGCTTGAGCTGGATAGCTACACGCTCTTTTGACAATGTCATCAACATCGACAGGTGGAAACAGTTTAGGATTCCAGGTCATTTTTGCATCGCACCAGCGACACCCCACATCGCAACCTCCTAAACGAATAAAATAGGCAGGTTTACCTGTGTGAAATCCCTCCCCCTGAATCGTATAAAAATCTTCAACCAAAGGAAGACGACGTCCACCTTCCAGCAAGTCGGAATTATTCTGTTGCAAGTTCATAGATGTCTTTTAGATTGCGTCCCAACTGATTGTAATCCAATCCAAAACCCACGATAAATTTATCAGGTATTTCCAAAGCTGGGTAGTCTATTTTGTATGTTTTACGATAGCTGTCCGGCTTAAAAAGCAACGTAGCGACGGCGATCGAAGCTGGCTTGTGAGCAGTTAGCACTTTAAATAGGTGATCAATACTGCCACCCGTATCCACAATATCTTCCACAATGATGACGTGACGGCCTTCAATGCTCTTGCTCAACCCAATTAGTTCTTGAACCTTGCCGGTCGAGGCCGTCCCACTGTATGAGGCCATCTTGATAAATGAGACTTCACAGTTCAGATCGATATGTTGCATCAACTCTCCCATGAACATAAAAGCTCCATTCAGCACGCCAAGAAATAGAGGACACTCTTTATCCGCATAGTCGTGAGATATTTGACCCCCTACCCGGCTGATGGCTTTGATTAATTGCTCATGCGGAATGGAGAGCTGAAAAGTCTTATCATTCAACTTAACGGTTGCAGACATTGCGGTTGATTTATTCTGGTAGTAATAATCTTCGGTTAGTGTGCATGGTGACTTTGCACATCTGATTGCGTTTTGCAAAGATAGTACTTTTACAGGCAATGTGAACGAATGAAAAGATCTGAGAACATTTATAGGTCCTGCACAGATCATATGGTAGCGATACAAACAATTCCATTGAAGCTAACCTTTTTTTAGTAAACATCAATCCAGATATATTTTGATCTATTTATTTTACAAGGATCATTTTGTTCCGACATATATTCATTACCTTTGTCTCAAGATCAATTAACGGTTAAAAATAGAGCTTATGACACCCAAAGTAAGTATTATCATGGGTAGTACGTCGGACCTCAAGATTATGGAATCGGCAGCCCAGTTCTTCGATGAAATGGAAATACCATACGAAATCAACGCCCTGTCAGCACACCGTGTGCCCGAATTGGTGATGGATTTCGCAAAAAATGCTCACAAACGTGGTATTAAAGTGATTATTGCCGGAGCTGGTGGAGCTGCACATCTACCAGGTGTAATTGCGGCGCTTACCCCCCTGCCTGTAATCGGTATTCCGATCAAATCATCCAATTCGATTGACGGATGGGACAGTATTTTGTCGATTCTTCAGATGCCATCAGGTATTCCAGTGGCAACGATGGCTTTGGATGGTGCTCGTAACGGTGCAATTTTGGCAGCACAGATCATGGCAACAGGAGATGAGGCTCTGATGCAAAAGGTACAGAAGTTCAAGGCTGATCT
>ERZ791794.318-NODE-318-length-38643-cov-10.869985_pt1 | contig 38643 bp, 37 predicted proteins | sample MGYA00510312_ERZ791794 | MGnify/ENA primary metagenome ERZ791794 (study PRJEB30046, sample SAMN00791977) | human gut metagenome | study: EMG produced TPA metagenomics assembly of the A metagenome-wide association study of gut microbiota in type 2... | reverse complement strand
AATGCTGTTCAATTTTCAAGGTGCATCTCCGCTGCCTCCCCGTGGGTGACAGCTTTGTTATATTACCATTTCCCCCGCATAAAGTCAACTCCTTTTTTGCATTTTTCGAGAAAAAGGTGCAAAAAATTTGTACTCCCCCGGAAAGGAGAGCACAAAGTACAATTTCTTGCTTTAATCTGCCTGCAAGGCTGCAAAACGGGCGCTGCCGCCGTGGCCCAAATACCGCCACATCAACACGCACACAATAACCAAAAGCACCAGACATACAGCAAGGAACAAAGTAGGCGCAACACTTGCGGAGAGCAGCAGCGCATACAGCAGTGCCAATACCAACACCACGGCCATGGAGCCGAACATGCAGATCATGGTGCTCATGCTCTGCTTGATAACGACTGTTTCATTGATGTAATCGAACTTGGGAAAATGCAGGTTGACCACCACGCCCAGCAGGGCCGTGAACAGATTGAAGGCCGCAGGCACCAGCACAGCCAGCACCAATGTGAGCAGCTCCAGCTTTAGCACAATTCCCATCAGCAGGGCACTAAGCGCCGTAATAGGAATACAGAGCAGCATTTGCAGCTTGACCTTGGCGCGAAGGACCACACCGGCAGGTACCGGGATGGACTGCGCGATCCAAAGGTTCTTTCCCTCCAGCGAGATGGATGGAGCCGTGATAAGATTGGTGCAGCTAAGACCGCAAAGGATCACACAGAGAATCAGCCCCATGATCTCCCCTTCCCCATTCAGGATCGGCAGAAACTCGGTAAGAATATCCTTTTTTACGAGCATGGCGACACAGGCAACAACAAGCAGGATCTCCCCCATCCATGCATTGAGCACATACATGGGATTGCCAATGAAGTGCCGGAAGTCCTTGCGCAGCAGCGCGGCGGCCGGGCTGCTGACATGCATCGACCTTTCCTTGTATTTAATGCGTGCGGTGCCTTTCTTTGCTGTGGTGATCTGCCGGAAACTGCGGGAAAGGATGGCGTATACCAGTTCGAACACTGCCAGGGTGCAAACGGTATACAGCAGCAGATAGGTCAGGTTATGCTCCGCGATGCCAACGCCGAAGTAATACGCGGGGAAAGCGTACTTTTTGAACGCCACCGCGATGGCAGTGCCATTGGCGATGAGGCCGGAGATAATATCGCCCATCTTGCTATAAAGATAGAAATACGCTGCCAAAAAGAGCAGTGACACCACCATGGTGATGATATTCTTATTGCGCATTTTGCTGCTGATAAGAGAGATGACCCATGCGACAAGGCAGGAGAACGCCTGTACCATCAGCGGCAGCAGCAGCGTACTGATGATAAAATACGCCACACTTAGCGCGGTAACGGGATAATTCATGCAATATACCACACCGGCCGGTCCCATTACCAGCAGCACATAGCCCAGATCCAGTGCCAACAACAGCAGCATACGGCTGCCCAGGATGAACTTGGGTGCAATGGGCATGGAGAGCAGCAGTTCATTATCCTTGGCATCGAAAAGCTGCGTTTGGGTGGCAAATACATTGCCTATAAAGGTGAGCATAAAAGCCATCAAACCGGCAATGGCAAAATACAACCATCCCAGGCTAAGTTCGTGCAGCGGCATGCAGATAGAAGAAAACATGCTGCCGAACATGATAAAAAAGCAGATGATGACATAAAGGAACAGCACCGCAAACCCGATGGTACGGCCCGTGCCGCCTTTGCTCTGCTTGCGGCGGCTGCGGAGCAGCGAAGCCTTGAGCGCGGCAAACTGGACTTTTAGCAGCGTTTTAAGCATTGTCATCCTCCAGTTCCAGGAACACATCCTCCAGGGAATCCTGTCCCTTGACCTCCTCCATCGTCCCGGAGACGATCAGCCGGCCGCCCTTGATGATGGCAACCTTATCGCAAAGCTTTTCTGCTACCTCCAGCACATGGGTGGAGAAGAAAATAGCCGAGCCGTTATCACACAGCCGCCGCATGATCTGCTTAAGCTCATGGGCCGCCTTGGGATCCAGGCCAACAAACGGTTCATCCATGATGAGCAGCTTGGGACTGTGGATGAGAGCGGAAATGATGGCCAGCTTCTGCTTCATACCATGGGAATAGGCGCTGATAGGCTGAGCAAGGTCTTCGGTAAGGCCAAAGAGATCGGCATATTCCTTGATGCGCCGTTCCCGTTCCTCCTTGGAAACGCCATATACATCGGCAATAAAATTGAGATACTGCACCCCGCTGAGAAATTCGTACAGGTCGGGGTTATCCGGCAGATAGGCGATTTTGCGTTTGCAGCCGATGGGATCTTCCCGGATGGACACGCCATCCACATAGATCTCCCCTTCTTCAAACTGCAGGATACCGCAGCAGGATTTGATGGTCGTGGTTTTACCGGCGCCATTGTGGCCGATAAAGCCATAGATCTCTCCCGCACGGATATGTAACGAAAGATCATCCACGGCCTTTTTGCCGCCGTAGGTTTTGGTCAGGTGTTCGATTCTGAGCATTTTGCTCCCTCCGATCGAATGTTTAATGTCAAATATATTTTACAACTTCGTTATCGCGTTGTCAATGCCCCCGCCGCATTATTCAAACAATCTTAATAAAAACCGTGAACCGCTAAAAGTCCCTGCCGCTATGGGCAGGGACTTTACGGTAAGTTCGGGATTCAAAGTTACGCCGCTTCAGCGGGGCCCTCGGGCAGCTCGGACTCCTCCGCTGGCTCGGTCGGCTCCTCAGCAACCGTCCATTCAAAAGCATTGGCCGTGCAGATGAGATCATCCCGCATAGAATCCGGCTCATAGGTGATGGTGATCCGATCACCCACATTCAGCAGGATGACCTTTTCCACCTCACCGGCGGAAATGCAGTAGACGGTATTGCCCGCATCCAGCGTTACATAGTACATAGTGGTACCATCAATGACAGCGGAGCGCAGCGCCGTTACGATGCCGGTCACGGTATCCTCATCCGCCGGCAGAATGGGGGCTTCCCCGGTATCCAGCTTGTTCTGCCGCAGCAGCTTATAATAGTTGCTCTGGCATTCCTCCACCGAGGCTCCGGTAGCAACGATCTGGTACTGCTGAACATTAACCATGGCATACATCTTCACCAGGCCGGCATAGTCCTTCAGCGCCATAAAGTAAGTGGGCTGATTGCTGATATTAAGCAGCAGCGGGAAGGTAGCGCTGTAATTGAGGTGCTGCACCACGCCCTCGGCGCTGTTCATGGCGCTGAATTCTTCGGCGCCCGCAATGGAATAGAAGGTGGTTTGCTTGGTACGCTGGTTAGTTAGAATAAAGCCGATATTGGATTCATCGCTGCCGGCCGAAGTCACACCGGTGTAGACATATACATCGTCATTGGCGGCAATATAGTTATAGCCCTCAGTGGTCACGGTCACATTCTTTTGGCCAAACAACGAATTGATGAAACCGCCTTGATAGGTGCCATAGTAATCGTACTGATCCATAATGATCTCCGCCGAGTAGACGCCGTCCACCCAGGTGGGGATATCGGTATAGTACTGGCTTTCACCGGTAATGGCATTCACCAGCACCGCACCCTGGATATCGGTACCGCCAAAGAGCCCGATGCGCTTGACGATGCGGGGACAAACCCAGTAGGGCGTACCCTCCTCATCGATCTCAAAGGTCGGTTCATTGAAGATATAGGTGGGATACTGGAACCGCAGATGGCGGTACAGATTGCGGCTGAAGTGCTCAGCCGTGGTGTAGTGCATCCCTTCCGGCAGACGAACCACATCTACCTCCTGCGTCACCATATCAATGATGAGATAGGCAGGCAGGCCGGCGCTGCGGTTATTGAGCCACTTGAAGATATCGCCGTAGCGCAGCGGGGTGACCCGAACGGGACGACCCTTGTAATTGATCTGGGTATAGTTATCCGCTACCTCAAACTGGCTTACCATATCGGCCAGCTCGCCCAGTTTGCGGTCACCCAGCTTTTCGGCCGAATCCCGGTCCAGCATGGGGATCTGATCAAAGGAGATCTCCTCGATATCCTGGGTAAAGTCACCGGTCTCCACAGTTATCAGCTTGGCATAGGCGCCGCTGCGGATGACAACGCTGGAAAGCAGCCCGCCAACCACATAGATGACAAATACCGCTCCGATAACGATAAGCGGCACGATGCAGCTGCCCTTCAGCAGTTTCCAAAAGGTCTTGCCGTTTTCCGCCTGGCGATAGATGCCGGAAGTGATAACCGCCGTGATGCAGTATACTACCGAGAGGAACAGGAAAAAGCTATAAAATGCTGCCGAGTGCAGATTGATGGGCGGCAGCTCCACATAAAAGTAAATGAAACCCGCCACAATGGTGACGATCAGATTGATGAGAATGTTTTTGCCGGAAAAGCCGGATTTAGCCATAAAAGGCGCTCCTTTCGGACATTACATTAATAATAAGATCAGTGGGTACGCTCATCGCCCCAGAAGAACAGTGCCACGGTACCGGGGCCGGTATGGCTGCCAATGGTGGTACCGATATTATTGATCACAACCTTACCATTGAGGTGTGGGAACTTCTCCTCAACCAGATCAGCAACTGCACGGGCATCATCATAGCAGGCGGACATGGAGATAAAGCACTTGCCATTGTAATCATGGCCGCCCTGGGCGTGGTTCTCCATCTCCTTTACGATCTGCTGGATGACAGCCTTTTTACCACGGATCTTCTGGCGGGGAATGAGGTGGCCCTCATCGTCCATATTCAGCAGCGGGCAGATCTTCAGCGCGGTGCCGAACCAACCGGCAGCCTTGGAAACACGGCCGCCGCGGACATAGAAGGTCAGATCGGTGGAGAAGAACCAGTGGTGCAGCTTCAAGCGGTTTTCCTCGGCGAAGTCACGCACTTTCTCCAGAGTCTTTCCCTCATCACGCAGGTCCGCCAGCTTATCCATAAAGAGACCGTAACCGGAGGAGGCCCCCAGGGAATCCACCACATAGATCTTGCGGTCTGGATATTTCTCCGCCAGCTCCTCCGCCGCGATGCGGGCGGAATTGACCGAGCCGGAAAGGCCGGAAGACAGGCTGACATGCAGGATATCCTTGCCCTCCTTGAGGAAGCCCTCGAAGTAGGCCACGAATTCATCCACATTCACCTGAGAAGTCTTGGTCATTTCACCGGCCGCCATGCGGGCGTAAAACTCATCGAACGGCACGCTCTGGCCCAGGTCATCAGGGTAGCTCTTATCCCCTAGCGTATAGTGGAAACAGATATAGTGAATATTACGGCTTTCAAAGTACTCCTTGGAAAGATCCGCGGTGGAGCAGCAGCTCAGAATGTATTCGGACATCAGTTTACCTCCTTTATTTTCGGGCATTGCCCGCAAATGTGATTAAATTATATACAAAGCCCCCGGGAATTGCAACCAGTTCTTCCGGATATTGCCCGGTATTCACACAATGTTCATACGGTCAGCATGGCATTTTCTTTGATATGGTACTCTGCCAGGTACTTTTCCTCCAGCGGAATCCATTGCTCCCGAAATACCATCCAGTGCTCTTCCCCATTGCGGGCGGTAATGCGCCGCTTTTGTTCTTCCGGAGCGATATCACAGAACACCGTCAGATCGGCATAACCTCCAAACCGCGGGTGTTGGCTGTATGCCCCCTCCACGATGATGACCGGAACCGGCGGAATTTCCGTCCAGCCGTTATAGTCCATTCTGTGGCAGTCAAACCGCCGGTAGCGGAAAGCCGCTCCCCGCCGAAGAAAGGGCAGCACTTCCTCCGCAAAGCGCTCGGCATGGACATTTCCGCCCGGAGCTGCCAGCCGTTCCGGCGTTCTCAGCTCTCCTGGCAGGAAGAAATCATCCATGTGTACCACGGCGCCGCCCAGAGTCACAGCCAGTTCCTCTGCCAAGGTAGTTTTTCCTGCCGCCGCTCTGCCATCCATGGCAATGGCACCACAGCCAGCCGGTTTTACTTTTTGATAGGCTTCTATGATCCGTTCCGCCTTCTGTATCATGAGATCCACTCTCCTTCCTTGTTATCATACCACATTCCGTCCCCAGCGACAAATCCTTTGTGGCTTCTTTGCCTTTGCATTGATTGTTTGGCGCTACTGTGCTATAATAAATTGCGATTTCCAAAACCATCTTAAAAAGGAAGCGGAAAATGAATCACAGAATCGTACTTTCCACCACCGGAACGGTGCTGTATATCGAAGCCGTCATGATGCTTATTCCCCTGCTCATTGCCATGGGCTTCAAAGAGCACAAGCAGGCGCTGGCCTTTTTGGCGGCCATACTCATTGCCACGGGCGTGGGCTTCCTGCTGCGGCGGGTCGCACCCCCTCAGCGCCAGGATATCTTCTCCAAGGAAGGCTTTGTTATAGTGGCCATGGCCTGGCTGGCGCTTTCCCTGGTGGGGGCGCTGCCTTTTACCATCAGCGGCGCCATTCCCCATTATATCGATGCACTGTTCGAAACGGTGAGTGGCTTTACCACCACCGGTGCCACCCTGCTGCAGGATGTCGAGGCTCTTAGCTACTCCATGCAGTTCTGGCGCTGCTTCACCCACTGGATCGGCGGCATGGGTATCCTGGTGTTCGTCACCATCATCTCGGCCAAGGCCCCCGACCGTACCATGCACATCCTGCGGGCGGAAATGCCCGGCCCCACCATGGATAAGATCGTCCCCAAGGCCCGGGACGGTGTCAAAATCCTGTATCTCATCTATATCGTACTTACCCTGTTGGAATTTGCGGCGTTCCTGCTGGCGGACATGCCTATCTATGATGCTATCATCCACGCCATGAGCACCGCCGGCACCGGCGGCTTTGGCATGCTAAACAGCAGCATGGCTGGCTACGCCCCTGTCTGTCAGTGGATTGTCGCCTTCTTCATGGTGCTCTTTGCCATCAATTTCAATCTGTTTTTCCTTATTATCATGGGACAGTGGCGCACCGCGCTGCGCAGCCATGAGCTTATTTGCTTCCTTTCCATCATTGTGGTGGCTTCCGGTATCATCGCCTTCAATATCGCCCCTATGTACGGCGCGGGTGATGCTGTCCGTCACTCCTTTTTTCAGGTAGCCGCCATCATTTCCACTACCGGTTTCGCTACCGCGGATTACACCACATGGCCAGGTCTCAGTCAGGGAATCATCTTTGTGCTCCTGTTCCTTGGCGGCTGCTCCGGTTCCACGGCCGGCGGTTTGAAAATCAGCCGCGTCATGCTGTTGGCACAGTCCATCCGCCGGGAGATGCAGCATGTGCTGCACCCCCGTTCCACCCGGGTCGTCCGCTTTGAGAATAAAAAGGTGGATGAAGCGGTTATCAACAGCTGCAATACCTACTTTACCCTATATATTGTCTGTATTGCGGTCATTTTCCTGCTCATCTGCTGGGAACCCTTCGGCCTGACCACCAATCTCTCGGCTGCCATCACCTGCTTTAATAATGTCGGCCCTGGCTTTGGCATCATCTCCCCCAGCGGCAATTATTCCGCCTTCTCCCCTTTCTCCAAGCTGGTTCTTTCCGGTGCCATGCTGCTGGGCCGTCTGGAGATCTATCCCCTGCTGGTCGCCATTACTCCCACCGCATGGGCCAAGCGCCGCTGATTCCCTCATTTTCTTGACAAAAGTGTATTTTTCGGTTATTCTTTATTGGATTAAAGCGTAAATACGAAAATGTGACAAGGAAGCCCACACTCTCGTCCTTATGCATAAGGGGCGAGAGTGTTTTTCCATTCACTGTGCTTTGGAGGAGGAACCCACATGAAAAAAAGCAATCCCATTGCCCTGCTGCCCATTGGGGTGTTTCTGGTCATTTATTTAGGTCTAGGCCTGTTATTTAAGTACGGCCTTAAGATCAACATGGGCTTTTACAATATTCCCATCGTCGTGGCGTTTCTCATCGCCCTGCTGGTGGCCTGCCTGCAGAACCGCGAGCTCTCCTTTGACGCCAAGCTGGAGCTGATGGGCCACGGCATCGGGGATAAAAACATTGTTACCATGATCCTCATTTTCATGGCGGCGGGCATCTTTGTGGGCGTAGTTGGCCGCAGCAGTGCCGAAAGCGTTGCCTACCTGCTGCTTTCTCATGTTCCCTCGCAGTATTCTGTTGTCATTCTCTTTGTCGTCAGCTGCTTTGTCTCGCTGGCCATGGGCACCTCGGTGGGTACCATTACCCTTATCACTCCTATCGCTGCGCCATTGGCAGTCGCCACCGGCTTTTCCCTGCCCTTCTGCGTGGCATCGGTCATCGGCGGTGCTATGTTCGGGGACAACCTCTCCTTCATCAGCGATACCACCATTGCCGCCTGCAATGGCCAGGGCTGCCAGATGAAAGATAAATTCCGCGAAAACTTCAAGATCGCACTGCCTGCCGCCCTGCTCTCTTTGGCGGTCATCCTTATCATTTCGCTCAATACTCCCATCGAGCAGTTCCCTATCATCAAAGAGTATAATCTCATCCAGATCATTCCCTACATTCTGGTCCTGGCTGGCGGCATCATCGGCATTAATGTCTTTGTGGTACTGCTCGTTGGCATCCTTTCCGGATCCATCATCATGCTGGCCACCGGAGAAATCGCCGCAACAAGCCTGCTGAAAAACATGGGCACCGGCGCCGAGGGCATGTTCGAGACCACCATGGTCGCTATCCTGGTTTCCGCCATCTGTGCCCTCATCCGGGAATACGGCGGCTTTGAGGCGTTGCTTCGCGGCATCAAGAAGGTATTCCGCGGCAAAAAGGGCGGCCAGCTTGGTATGGGGCTTTTGGTTGGCGCCATGGATATCGCTACTGCCAATAATACCGTCGCCATCGTTATGGCCAATCCTATCGCTGCAGAAATGGCCACGGAGTACGGCATCAGCAACCGCAAAACTGCTTCCATCCTGGATACCTTCTCCTGTGTCTTCCAGGGCATCATCCCCTACGGCGCACAGATGCTGGTTGCCATCACCGCTGTAACAGAGCTGGGGCACAGCGTTACCGCCTTCCAGATCATCCCCTATCTGTTCTACCCATTCCTGCTGCTCATCAGTACACTGGTGTTCATCTTCCTTATCCCGGAAAAGAAGAAAGCAAATTAAGTCCCTTTTCACTCCCCCGCCTACCGGGGGAGATTTTTCTTTCCCCGATGGCAATTTCCTGCTATAATAAACATCATAAACCACCCACTGGGAGAAATACCATGAGCTGTGATGTATCGCTGGTGCGCTGCACCGATTATGAAATAGATCATATCCGCGCGGCCCTTGACCGTCTGCTGGCACCGCTGGGCGGTCTGGACTGGGTCACCCTCGGTATGAAGATCGTCATCAAGGCCAATCTTGTTGCCGGCCGCCCGCCAGAGGATGCCGTGACCACCCACCCGGCGCTGCTATGTGCCCTTAGTGAAATGCTGATCGCTCGCGGCGCTTCGGTCGTCATTGGCGATAGCCCTGGCGGGGTATACAATGCTGCCTATCTCGGTCGCATCTACCAGCGGTGCGGCGCGGTGGAAGCCGAGCGATACGGCGCACACCTCAATCAGAATTTTGAGGTGCGGGAGGCCCATTTTCCGGAAGCAGCTGTTGCTCACGACTTCAAATACACCGCCTACTTGGATGGCGCCGACGCTGTCATCAACTGCTGCAAGCTGAAAACCCACGGCATGATGGGCATGACCTGCGCCGTCAAGAATATGTACGGCATAGTACCCGGCAGTGTCAAATCGGAATACCACTACCGCTACTCCAACCCCATGGATTTCGCCCGCATGATCGTGGACCTGAACCTTGTCCGTCCTGCCCAGCTGCACATAGTGGATGCCGTAGTGGGAATGGAGGGCAATGGTCCCACCGCCGGTACGCCCCGGCCCATCGGTTGTCTGCTGGCCAGCTGTAACCCCTACCGCCTGGATATGATCTGTGCTGGTATCATCGGCCTGCCGCCGGCCTGTATCCCCACCATTGCCGCCGCGCAGGAGCGCGCCCTCTCCCCCAAGGAAATCGGAGAAATCACTGTCAGCGAGCCCTGGCAACCCTATATTGTTCCAGATTTCAAAAACATCCGCAATGCCGAAAACCTTCTCCATCAGGATGGCAACGCGGCCATTTGGGGCAAGGCGCTCAACCGCCTGCTCCGCGCCGCGATGAGCTCTCGGCCCGGTGTTCAAAAGAAGGAATGCATCGGCTGTGCCGAGTGTCAGCGCATCTGTCCGGCCAAGGTCATCATCATGGTAAACGGCAAACCACGCATTGACCGCAAAAAGTGCATCAAGTGCTTCTGCTGTCAGGAATTCTGTCCGGTCGGCGCCATGAAGGTCCAGCGTTCCCCCATTGCCCGGCTGCTGGAGAAAATATAAAAGTTCCCCCGGTGCTTTTCTACGGAAGGCATCGGGGGTTGGTTTTTCTGTTTTGTTGGGCTTATTCGGCCAGCTCCAGCATCTTCAGCACAATAGCCGCTGACTGGTGCGCCGCCACATCGATGAAATTATCGTAGCTGTCATCTGCCCCTTCATCTGCACTGTCAGACATCGTCCGGATGATGAGAAACGGAGTATCGTTTACAAAGCTTGCATGGGCAATGCCAGCACCCTCCATTTCGGTGCAGCAGGGGTCAAAGCGTTCCCGCAGGCTTTGCTTTATAGCGTTATCCGTTACATATCGGTCGCCGCTTACAATCAATCCGGAAACGACCTTCCCGTGTATTGTCACGCCTTCACACGCCATTTGCGCCAATGCCAGCAGAGCAGGATCTGCCTGAAAGGACCTGCGGAACGGGTAATACTTTACCATGACCTCATCCTGATCATGGAACGCCGCCTCCGTGCTCAGCACCACATCCATCACTCCAATGCCCGCGCCAATAGCCCCGGCAATACCGATATTGATGACCGCCTCGGCGTGGAATTCCCGTATGGCCGCATTGGCAAAGAGCGCTGCGTTTACCTTGCCCACGCCGCAGCACACCAGCACGATCTCCTTTTTTCCGATGCGCCCGGTGTAAAAGCTGCGCCCATACAGCTTATGCTCCTTCACCTCGGTCATCTGTTCCTTTACCAGTGCTATTTCTTCATCCAGCGCACCGATGATCCCATATCTCATGCTTTTTTCCTCCTACTGTGGTTATATATGGGGTCATTATACCACATAGCTTGTCTTTTTCCTATGGGCAATCTCAGTAAATGAGTTGTTTTCCTCCAGCGTTTCCGCCTTCATGCCACCGTACTTCCCCATTCCGCTTTTTCGGCGCGGCCACTGCGCACGGGATCTTCCCCTCACACAGGGGATAGCCGGCTTCTGCGCTTGTGGGCGATCACCCCGGTCAGTAGCCCGGTGCCGCAGGCACATTCCAGCACCTCATCGGTAGGCCGGATCAGCGCCGTCACTGTATCGCACAGCTTTTTATTCGCCTTCCGGTTAAAGACATTCGCAAAAATATCGTATACCAACGCCACATTATCCCAAAACCTCGTCACACCTCCGCTCTTTTACTGCTGGGCATCCTGCCAGTATGCCGCCTGAACTTCTTTCTGAAAGCCCCTCTGGGCGCTCTGCCCCATACTCAAAATACTTCATCCGTTCCCTCTTTATTGCTGCGGCATCTTATCCATGCAGTTAGTTTATGCTAACTTATGTGCTAATGAAAAGCCGCCCCTCGGCAGCTATTTTTGTAGAAAAAGGTAAAACCGGCAACACTTCTAAAAGTGCTGCCGGTTTTGGAGGCACCACCCGGAATCGAACCGGGGAATAAAGGTTTTGCAGACCTCTGCCTTACCGCTTGGCTATGGTGCCGAAAAAAATGGAGCGGGTTACGAGGCTCGAACTCGCTACCTCCACCTTGGCAAGGTGGCGCTCTACCAGATGAGCTAAACCCGCTTATATATGGCGACCCGGATGGGGCTCGAACCCACGACCTCTAGCGTGACAGGCTAGCGTTCTAACCAGCTGAACTACCGGGCCATGTGTTTGCCGCCGGTTAATCTGCCGTATCGTATCGGCAACATTAGTAATTATACGGGAAACTACCGCTCTTGTCAATCCCTTTTTTGCTGTTTTTGCAGAAAGTTTTTACCGTCTCCGGGTCACATACACCATCCGTTGGGTCGTGGGCATCACCGGCACTCGGTCATAGCCGCCCCAACGCTCCAGCACCTTAAAGTGCTCCGCCTCCAACATTGCCGTCAGTTCCTCATCCTCCCAGGCCCATTCGCAGAACTGTTCGCCATCCCGGGTATACTGTTCTCCCTTCCCCCGCCGGAAGAAGTCCATCTGGATCTCTACCTTGTGCTCCTCAGGGGTATATTCATTCTGCCATACGCAAAAAAGAGCCTCGCTCTCCCGCACGAAGCAGTTGTTTCCCAGCACCTCCCGGTGTTTATAGGGGGTATTCACATCAAAGAGGAACAGGCCGCCCGGCTCCACAAAGAACTGTAACCGATGCAGCGCCTTTTGCAGTGCCTTCTTTCCAGGCAGGTGATTGAGGCTATCCAGCGTGCACACTGCCAGGTCCACCGTACCATACAGATCCAGCTGTTCCAACGGCTGGCACAGGTACAGCACCGGCTGTTCCAGCGCCATGTTCTTCTCGGCAGCCTGCATCAGCATCTCCGGGGACGCATCCACCCCGATAACCTCGAAGCCACGGCGGGCCAGCTCGGTCGCCAGTGTGCCGGTGCCGCAGCACAGGTCCAGCGCCAACTCCCGCTTGGGGTGGTACTGGGCCAATAGCTCCTCGCAGCGGTCGGCTATCACAGCCCGGTTCACATCCTCGGTCAGGGCGTCATAGTAGGCGGAGAAGGTCTCCTTATAGCTTGCCATCGGCCTGTTCCAGTCGTTCAAAGATGATATCATAGCCATTGGCACCGTACTGCAGGGAACGGTTTACCCGGCTGATGGTGGCGGTGCTGGCGCCCGTTTTCTCCACAATCCTGCTGTATACATTTTGCTCCTTCAGCAGCTTTGCTACCTCCAGGCGCTGCGCTATGGCCTTCAGTTCCGGGCCGGTGCACAGGTCATCAAAGAAGCGTTCGCACTCCTCCTCGGTCTGCAGCATTAGAATAGCGCGGTAAAGGAATGACAGGTTATCGTCCGGCTTTTTGGAAATCAACCAAATGCCCCCTTTGTTTTGATACCACTAATATAACACTTTAGAGCATGAAAGTAAACCATAAAAGCAACTTTTGCTTTCTTCTCTTTTTTATGGTATAATTCATTTCAAATTTTTGATTGACCCAAAGGAAAGGAATCCATAGCCAAATGCAACAGGAATACTACTCTCAGGCCGGGATGGAGCAGGCCATCCAAGAGCTTATTACCAAGACGATCAATAATGAGCGCGGCGGCTTTAATGCCATGCTAGCCCCCCGCCTGGTCACGGTGGATTGGGCCGCTAAAAGCTGCACTCTTGCCTTCCATCCGTTGGAATGGATGAGCAATCCGGCTGGTGTCACCCACGGCGGCATTCTCTCCTCCATTGCTGATCTTGCCATGGGTATGCTCAGCATTTTCTCCGCCCACGGCGCCCATGTCACCCCCACCGCCAATATCAGCATCAACTACCTGCGGCCGGTGCCGCTCCAGCAGGATTTTTATGTCACCTCTACCATTGACCACATGGGCCGCCGCCTAAACCAGACCCACTGCACCATGTACCTGCCCAATGCTCCGGAAAAGCCCTGTGTCAACGCGGTGGGGACCTACTATGTGCTGGATGAAAAATGATATTTACTCCCCCGGTCGGGGGAGTTTTTGCCGAGAGAAGAACAAATGTTTCATGTGAAACATTTTCACGGAAAAGAGAAACCGCCGGCCCAGGATGGGAACGACGGTTTATATCTTTTATTGGGGACGGTACAGCGGCAGGGAAATATCGGCACGGAACAGGTCTCCATCAATGGAGAGCTCGAACCGGCCGCCCTGCAATTCCACCAGGCTTTTGGCGATGGAAAGCCCAAGGCCGCTGCCCTCGGTGTGGCGGCTGCTATCCCCGCGGACAAAGCGCTCCATCAGTTCATCAGCGGAAACATTCAATTCATTGCGGGAAACATTTTTGATGCTGATGGTCGACTCCTTTTCATCGGCAGCCGCGGCCGCATAAACCCGGGTACCTGGCATGGCGTACTTACCTATGTTATTCATCAGGTTATCCATCACCCGGCTGAGCAGCTTACCATCGGCCAGCACCACGGGATCGCCTGCGGCAGGGTGGACGATCATCGTCAGCTCCGCCTTTTGCAGCCGCTCCTCATATTCGCCCTCCAGCTGGGAAAGCAGCACATTCACATTGGTGGGCTGGCAGTCCACTGGGATCACGCCGCTGGAAGCCTTGCTGGCTTCCACCAGATCCTCAGTCAGTTTTTTTAGGCGCTTGCTTTGGCGGTCCAGTACCTCCAGGTATTCCTGCGCCTTTGGGTTGTTAATTTCTTCCTTTTTAAGCAGGTCGACATAATTAACAATGGAGGTAAGCGGCGTTTTGATATCATGCGATACATTGGTGATCAGCTCGGTTTTCATGCGCTCGCTGCGCAGCCGCTCGTCTACGGCACGCTGCACGCCCTGCTGCACATTATTCAAGTTCTCGCCGCACTGCTTCAGATCGCCCCGCAAAAAGCGCGTATCCACCGGCTTGCTGTAATCGCCCTCCGCCAGTGCCCTGGAACCGCGCTGCAGGGTAGCAAATCCAATGGCAACATAAAGCGCGAACATCATCAGCAGAAGATACAGCAGAACCATGGGCAGCGACAACATCGAATTGTGACTGCCGATGATAAGGATAAACAGGCATATGGCAGCAATCACCAGTGCCGTCCGCCAGATCAGCGGAATGGAGCGTACCAGATGATGGAGCCAGCCCCATATGCTTTTGACGATTCGCCACAGCAGCCTAATGGCATACCAGACGACATTGTTCTTCAGCACCGTTCCTGCCTTGCAGCGGGTGACAGACAAAGGAGATGATAAACAGATAAACAAAACAGAGAATAGCTGTTCCCCACAGCGCCGTCAACAAGCCGGAACTGTATAAATAGTATTCACTGAAAAGGGCGAGAGCGGGAATGAGAATACCGACCGCCATGAGATCCAGCGGGATCTTATCGAACCATGTCAGGTGAATGCCGTCAAATCCCTGCCAGTGACCGGCGGCAGCCATCTGCCAGAAGAAGCAGAACAGCGCCAGCGCCACAAACAGCACCGTCAGCGGGATTATAATGTCTTTTATATCCATCAGCCACAACGATAGCCGATATTCATAGGTACGGGGGATAAAGCCCTCCTGCAGCTCTATGGTCACATTCAGCTCCGTTCCGGAAAAGACGGTTCTTCGGTGGGCAGTATAAATGATCTTGGCGTCCTTTGGCAGGGCAGTCGAGAACTCCTCACCGGTGGCGGTATTGGTCACGGTAATGCCGTAGCCGTTCTCCGGCGGGCACCGTTCCAGCAGCCAGTCCCGCAGCGCCTCCTTATCACTGCAGTTATACAGTCCATCAATCACCGTGGTCATCACATCGCTTGCCTGACCATCATACAGGATCTGTCGGCTTGCCTCGCTGCCGGCAAGGTAGACATCATTTGCGGCAAGGAGGTAAATTCCCACGCCGCCGGCAACCGAAAGCCCCAGAAAAACAAAAAACAGAATAAAGGCAGCAACCTTTGTCCAGGTCTTATCCAAAAAACGCTTCATATGGGGTTCACCTCCATTTTATAGCCCTTGCCCCACACCACCTTGATGTAGCGGGGTTCGGCAGGATTGATCTCGAGTTTTTCCCTTAGGTGCCGGATGTGCACGGCAATGGCGCCGGCGGCATTGAGAGGGATATCATCCCACACCCGCCGGTAAATTTCCGCCGGGGTGAAAACCGTTCCGGCATTCTGCATCAAAAAGCGAAGGATATCGTACTCCTTGGGGGTGAGGGAAACCGGTTCGCCATCCACGGTGACGGCTTTGGCGTTGTCATCTAGCTCTATCCCGCCGATGACAAAGCTGGTGGGGCGCACCGTACCACCGCCCAGCTGTAAATAGCGCCGCAGCTGGCTGCGCACCCGGGCCAGCACCTCCACGGGGTTAAAGGGCTTGGTGATGTAGTCATCCGCGCCGACATTAAGCCCTAAGATCTTATCGGTGTCCTCACTTTTGGCAGTGAGCAGGATGACTGGGATATTGGAGAACTCCCGTAGCCGGGAGAGGGTCTCCAGGCCGTCCATTTGGGGCATCATCACATCCAGCAGCATCAGGTGGGCATCCTCGCTGTTGGCCAAGGCCAGGGCCTCCCGGCCGTTTTCCGCGCGCAGCACATGGTAGCCCTCCGCGGTGAGGTAAATTTCCAGTGCCGAAACGATATCTCTTTCATCATCGCACACGATAATGTTATACATCTTCCTCGTCCTCTCGTTTTTGTTCTGCCTCTATCATACGCATTTTTACCTCTTGGTACAAGGGCAAATACACGGAAGTTCAGCCCTTGCTCAGATCCTTTACGGTAATGCTGTGACGGATAGGCTTCCATTCCACCTTGATAAACAGTGCCGCAAAGCTGATAGGAATATAGGTAAACATAAACAGGGGAAAGGTGAATACCGAAAGCACCTTGCGCAGAGCCGAGGCGTCTATCTTTTTCCATTCGGTGATGGTGGTGATGAGACCGATGGCAAAGAGCATGAGGTACATACTGAGCAGCGCCTTGCCCAAGGAAATCAGCGCAGGCAGCAGCCCCATGCCGCTCAGAATTCCCAGCACCGACAGCGCCACACTGACCAGAATGCTGATAGAGGTCAGTATGATGGCAGGCATGATGGCCATGGACATATCAAAGCAGCTCCAATTGCCGCGGGCGGCGCCGCGCAGCAGGCCGGAACCATACCGGCCAAAGACCTGCAGGTAGCCACGAGACCAGCGCAGCCGCTGGCGGCAGGACTGTGCAAAATCGGTGGGCTGTTCATCGTAGATGACGGCATCCTGGCAGATGGCGATACGGTGACCGGAAAGAATATTGTGGATGGAAAATTCGATATCCTCCACCAGCAGGTGGAACGGCCAACCGCCGCATTCGTTCAGGATCTTCTGCGAAAAGAGGAACCCGGTGCCGGAAACGGCGCAGCTGCTGCCAAGCGCTTCCCGCGCGCCATTAAGGAAACGGCTTTCCCGTAAAAACCACAGGGCATAGCCCGCGCTGATCCAATTGCTGCCGTAATTTTTACTGTTGCGGTAGCAGGTGATGATCTCATTGCCGGCGGAGAAGCTCTCATTCATACGGGTGAGGAAATCCGGTGCCAGCAGGTTATCGGCATCAAAGACCAGGTAAGCATCGTAGCCATCCGGGTAATCGGACTTGATGTGGGCCAGCAGCGCCTCCAGGGCGTAGCCCTTCCCTACCACCTGCTTATTCTGCCGGGTATAGACCACCGCGCCCTTTTCACTGGCAATGGCCGCAGTACGGTCGGTGCAGTTATCGGCAATGACAAAAACAGTGATCAGTGACATATCGTAATCCTGGGCATGCAGGCTATCCAGCAGATCGCCGATGACAGTTTCTTCATTGCGGGCGGCAATGAGCACCGCAAAACGATGCGGGGCTGCGGCAGGAAGGCGCTTTCTCCTGCGGAGAAGCGCAACAGGGATATAGACAAACTGATAGGCATAGCAAACAAAAAACAGAACGGCAATGGCCTGATTGATGGCTTCAAGCGTCAACTTCATGGGTTTTCCCTCCGTGTTTTGGGGTTACTTTAGGGTACAATAAGAGTGTACCTTTTAAGTAATTAAGAAACAATCAGGCAGAAGTTTAAGAAATGGTTAAGATGGCGTGGAAAATGTCATTTTTGCGGTTGCGGTTTGCGAAAAAAACGAGTACAATACTATGTGGTGGGAAATGCGTTTCCCGGCCGAATCATTCTAAAAAAGGAGGTCCCAAAATGGACGCCGGTCCGTATCCCAGTTGTAATTTAATGAAACCTACGGGCATGGTGTCGGTTTATGGCACACTGCCCGCCTAAGGAGGTGCGCCAATGAACCAGGAAATTTTGGAACTTTTGGCGGAGAAGAAGTACTCCGCTGTAAAGCAGCTGATCGGCCAAATGGAGGAGGCCGACCTGGCAAAGCTCTTTGAGGAGCTGGAAAACGAGGAGGACGCCGACCAGTTCAACCGGCTGTTCCGGCTGCTGCCCAAGGAGACCGCCGCCGAGGTTTTCTCCTACATGGAGCCTGAAATCCAGGAAAAGATCGTCCGCACGCTGACCGATACCGAGCTGCAGCACATCCTGGACGACCTGTTTATGGATGACTATGTGGACCTGGTGGAGGAGATGCCCGCCAATGTGGTGAAGCGCGTGATGCAGAACACCACACCGGCCAATCGCAAGCTCATCAACCAGTACCTAAAGTACCCGGAGGATTCTGCCGGAAGTCTGATGACCAACGAGTATGTCTACTTCCGCAGCGGCATTACCGTGGCCAAGGCTTTTGAAATTATACGCGAGCACGGGGTAGATAAGGAAACCATCTACACCTGCTATGTGACCTCTTCCCGCAAGGAGCTGCTGGGCGTGGTGACGGTGCGCGAGATGCTCCTCACCGCCCCGGAGACCATCATTGATACACTGATGGACACCAATCCCATCCATGTGCATACCCATGATGACCAGGAAGAGATCGCCAAGATGTTCAGCCGGTACGATATGCTGGCCATGCCGGTAGTGGATAGCGAAAATCGGATCGTTGGTATCATCACCATCGATGACGCGGTAGATGTCATCCAGGATGAGAACACCGAGGACTTTGAAAAGATGGCAGGTATGACCCCCAGTGATAATACCTACCTGCGTACATCAGCCTTTAATCTGGCAAAAAACCGTATTCCCTGGCTGGTTTTTTTGATGATCCCTGCCATGATAACCGGCGCCCTGATGGAGTATTACGAGGCCGCCTTTGTGAGCATTCCGATCCTGGTGACCTTTATTCCGCAAATCACCGGTACCGGCGGCAACTGCGGCAGCCAATCCTCCACCATGATCATCCGCGGCTTGGCACTGGATGAGATCACCCCCAAGGATATCCTGAAGGTGTGGTGGAAGGAACTGCGGGTCGCGCTGATCTGCGGCGCCGCTCTTTCCTTGGTGAATTTTATCCGCATTATTGTGCAGTACCACGACCTGCAGGTAGCGGTGGTGGTTTCCGTTACGCTGATCCTCACCGTCTGCATCGCAAAATCGATGGGATGTGTACTGCCCATTTTGGCAAAGCTGGCCCATGTGGACCCGGCCATTATGGCCTCGCCGCTGATTACCACCATTACCGACGCACTGTCGATCTTGGTTTATTTCAACTTTGCGCTGTGGTACCTGCCCAGCCGGTTGGGATAAACAGATATAATAAAGCAGCGACCGCCGTCCCCGAAGATGGGAGCGGCGGTTTTTTGTTTGTATTTATTGCAAATATTTTCTTTTTTGATGTTGCAAAATGGGGCTGTTATTCGTTATAATGAGTGTAGGAAAGAAAACAGCCGAAAAGAATGGAGGACAACATGAAAAAGGCAATAAAATTAACCGCGATACTATGTGCCCTGGTACTGCTGATGGGGCTGGCGGGGTGCGATGATAAGGCTGCCCAAACGCCAAAATATGAGACGATCACCGTGGAGATGCCGGAGCAGCAAGCTGATGTGGCGGGAGAGAAAATCATTAAGGCGGATCGGGCAATTTACAGCCTGTGGATGCTGACCGATGAGCATAACCTATACAGTTGCCACTTTACCGAGGATAATCAGCCGGATATGACCACACTGGAGCTGTGGTTTCAGGGAGTAAAAGACATTCTGGTTGATGAAACCAACTATGGCACATTATCGGTTCTGTTTGATGATGGGAGCTACAATCGCTATAATGTTCTGGAAATGGGCGGTCCATATCAGCCCGATCCAATACAGGAAGTAGCGGCGATCTCCTATGACTCGATTCTTCTTAAGGACGGCACTGTGCGGTATTACCGCATAGATTACGCCCCGGAGAAAACAGCAGAGGAATATAGCCAAACCGCCTGGCATACGCTGGAGGGTATTAAGGCCAAGGCAATCGCCGGTGGTGAGCGGGAACGAATGCTGATACTGGATGAAAATAATACGCTGTGGAACTGCAGCAAGGAGGATACTAACGACCGGCTGGAGGTCGCACAGAATGTGACGAGTTTCTGTTACAGTGCCTACAATAAAATGCGCTATCATGACGATATCTGGTACCGGACCGCGGATGGCGGGCTGTATCACCACCACTATGGACGGGGTGGCCCCATTGGTACACCGGACACCCCCGAGGAACAGCTGCCTGCCACTGACCAATATGACCTGCCCGGCGTGCCGGTAGCAACCGAAGATGGTAATGTACTGCTGCAGCAGGAAGATGGGACCTATCTGTTTTTGCAGGCTAACAGTGAAGTTCCAAAGGTGTACACTATGCCGCTGAAGGGTGTGTACGCCGAGGGCAGCGCCTTCCGCTACATGGTAGCCGGCACCGATGGTCGGCTGTATTACCACAGCGATGCCGACACTGATCCGCGCAACCCCATTGATGAGGTAAACTGGGTGGTGGAGCTGCCGAATTAACAAAGCCGAATAAAGAGGAACCTCCCCCACCCTACTGCGGGCGGGGGAGCTTTTTAATAGCCTTTGGTTGTCTTCAAGCGGGTGAAGAGCTTATCCAGCGGAATGAACAGCACCGCCACCATAATGGCATTGCCGATCCCGTGCATGATATCATATGGGATGCCGGAAACGAACCACGAAAGTGCCATGTTCCAACCGCCAATGAAAAGATAAACCGGTGAACAAAGCAGGCCAAAGAGCATCCCGTACACCGTGGCAACGATAATCCACAAAAGGTAACTGCCCCACCGGGCCAGCAGGCGCACTACAGCGTAGAGAATGATCCAGATGTAAAGATACATATACACCCAAACATTGAAGCCATAAAGAAGCACCTGTACCGCCACAAACACATAGATGATGAGCGGCGTCATGCGGGGAAAGTGCAGTGTATACAGGATCAGCAATAAAGTGACCGGTTCAAAATTGGGGATAAAGGACATGGCCTGCTTGGCGGCGATGAGCAGGGCCGACAGCATTGCCGCCAGCACCAACTCCCGTGTTTTCAGCTTCATGCGGCCGGCTTAATAGGTGGTAAGTACGATCTGGAAGGCGTCACCATCGGCAATGGGGGCAGAATCAACACCGACAGTAAGGTCATTGCCGTTGCCATCCTTAAAGCACCAGTACTGACGCTGGCTGTCATCGGCGGTAACGCCATCCACGGTGGTGACATAGAGGCCATACTGGGACTCAGTGCCCTCAACGAGTTTTTCCTGCTCCAGGGCGCCGCGCAGGAATTCGGCATCGGTGTGAATGGTGAAAACCTTATTCTCCACGCCCTCCTGCATCACGGTAACGGTGATGGTCTTGGCGCCTTCGATCGGGACGGGCTTTTTGGAGCCTTCGATGAGGAGCAGTGCCCCGGCAATGAGAAGCAGCACCACGGCAGCAATAATCAGGATCTTTTTGTTCTTTTGCATTTTCTTTTTCCTCCTTGAAATAGACAAGGGCTGCCCCCTTCGTGCAAAATGGGACAGCCAAACTGACCCGTCGGAGATGCTCCCCTGCGGGTCTTTTGTGCGTTTGACCAATTCCTCGTGGTACTTTTTTGCACCGCAGGCAGACCGGTCTTTCGGCTTCGGATCATTGCTTTGCCCCGTCTTCCCGGTTACCCAGTGACATAAATGGAGGTCGGCTCCCCGTTACGGCGACGAGATCGCTCAGGACTTACACCTGATTCCCTGCTCCCCTGAATGAGTGGAAGCGTCTGCCTGCATCTGATTCATTTGTCGTGTGTTAGAATACCATATTCATTCGATTTCGTCAAGTTATTCCAGAAACCGCAGCACCATGGGCGCAGCGGTGAGGAACCATGAGGCAAAGCGCTCCGGGGTGGTACGCAGTTCCTCCGTAAGCTGTGCGGGTGTGACCCAACGCAGCTCCTCGATCTCCTCCGGATTAGGAGTAAAGGGGCCGCAGTGCCGCCCAATGAGAACATGGTCATACTCGTATTCGTAGAGGGCATCATGGAAACGATGGAGATAGACAAAGCAGCCGATCTCCCGCAAGGGGCAGGTAACGCCCAGTTCTTCCATCAGGCGGGCTTCGGCGGAGGGAATGCTTTCCTCCCCCACCCTTGGATGCGAGCAGCAGGCATTGGCCCACAGGCCGCCGGAATGGTACTTGCCCGAGGCACGCTTTTGCAGCAGCAGCTCCCCACGATCATTGATGAGGAACACTGAGAAGGCCCGGTGCAAAAGCGGGACGGTATGGGCTCGCCGCTTATCTGCCGTACCGATGGGATTATCGAACACATCAACCAAAATCAGATTATCCAGTCGCTCGGTCATATCGTTCCTCCGTGAACGAAAAGAGCCGCGTGGGGCACGGCTCTTTGAAAGTTCTTTTACTGCTGCCCGACAGCTTCCTTATCCTGCTGGATAAGCAGACGGACTGCCTCCACAGCAGCCTGGCAGGCCAGGGCGGTATCGTGCTGCTCGGGATCGGGCAGGCCAAGCTTTTTGCGTTCCTGGTTCCAGCAGACATTCAGGATGCAGCCGGCACGGGCTTCCTCCAGTGTGGCGCAGACAACATAAAGCGCTGCGGATTCCATCTCGCTGGAGAGGGTGCCGCCCTTTTTCCAGCACTCCCACTTATATTCCAACATGGGGCCGACCGGCAGGCGGTCCGGCTCATGCTGGCCGTAGAAGGCATCCTTGCACTGGACGGTGCCGACATGCCAGCGGGCGCCCAGGTTTTTGGCGGCCTGGATAAGAGCGCAGGTAACATCGTGATCGGCGACGGCCGGGAACTCAATGGGCATATACTCGCGGGTGGTGCCCTCCATACGAATGGCACTGTTGGCGATGACAAGATCGCCGCCCATGACCTTGAGATTGATGCCGCCGGTGGTGCCAATGCGGATGAAGGTGCGCACACCGGTCTTATAGCATTCCTCTACACCAATGGCAGTAGAAGGGCCACCCATGCCGGTAGACATGACCATGACCGTTTCGCCATCTACCTTGCCCAGCCAGGTGGTGTATTCGCGGTGCTGGCAGTAGAAGTGCGGCTCATCCAAAAACTGCGCGATCTTCTCCACACGGCCGGGATCGCCAGGCAGGATGACATACTTGGCGCCGTGGGTGTCATCGAAACCTACATGATACATTTTTTCCATGATACTATCTCCTCCCTATTGCGGGTAAAATTACTGCTGATTCATCTCTTCCATCAGGCGCTGCTTGGTCTCCCACAGTTTTTGAGAAAGATCGACATAATAGGTGTGGGGGTACTCAAAGCGCTTGATCTCATCCCACAGGGTATCCATCTGGGCGGCACTGTAGCTGCGGATCTCCTCCAGCGAAGGCGCCGTGTAGCACTGAACACCCTTCTTAAAGATCTGCACCTGGAGCTTTTCGGCACGGAAATTGGTGAGGGTCTTTTTCTTCCAAATGTCATTGGGATCGAAGATGGTAATGGGCTTGGTGTCATCCACTTCTTCGCCAGCCAACACGATGTAATCCGCCAGAGCCTTGCCATTATCCCGGCCATAGAAGCGATAGACCTCCTTGAAGCCAGGGGTGGTAATCTTTTGGGCAGTCTCGCTGAGCTTGATCTTGGGGATCAGCTCGCCATTGTCATTTTCGATGGCAACAAGCTTATACACGCCGCCAAAAACAGGTTCATTTTTGCTGGTGATGAGATTTTCACCCACACCGAAGGAATCAAGCTTGGCATCCTGCAGCAGCAGGTCGCGGATGATGTATTCATCCAGCGAGTTGGATGCCATGATCTTGACATCCGGAAAACCGGCATCATCCAGCATCTTACGGGCCTTTTTGGAAAGGTAGGCCAAGTCGCCGCTATCCAAACGGATGCTCTTGGGACGGAAGCCCTTGGGCAGGACGACCTCATTAAAGACCCGGATGGCATTGGGCACACCGGATTTGAGGACATTGTAGGTATCCACTAGCAGGCAGCAGTTATCGGGGTAGGTCTCGGCATAGGCCTTAAAGGCCTCGTACTCATTTTCAAAGGCCTGTACCCAGCTGTGGGCCATGGTACCGGAGGCCGGTACGCCCATCATGCGGTCGCTGATGGTACAGGCGGTACCGGCGCAGCCTGCAATGTAGGCGGCACGGGCACCCAGCATGGCGCCGTCATAGCCCTGGGCACGGCGGGAGCCAAATTCCACGATGGCGCGTCCCTGCGCCGCACGGATGAGACGGCTGGCCTTGGTGGCAATGAGAGTCTCAAAATTAAAGGTGACGAGCAACATGGTCTCTACCATCTGTACCTGCTCCAGCGGGCCACGGACGGTAATAATCGGCTCATTGGGGAAGATGGGGGTGCCTTCCTTAATGCTCCAAACATCGCAACGGAACTTGAAATTCCGCAGAAAATTGAAGAATTTCTCCGAGAAGCAGCCCTTTTTACGGAAGTACTCGATGTCCTCCTCAGTAAAAGAAAGGCCATTAATAAGTTCGATGATCTGCTGCAGGCCGGCATAGATGGCAAAGCCACCGTTTTCCGGCACACGGCGGAAAAAGACATCGAATACGGCGATCTTCTCCTGGATACCTGCATGGAAGTACCCATTCACCATGGTGTATTCATAGTAGTCAGTAAGCAGGGTCAGGTTGCGTTCACGGGTGATATAATCGCTCATAAGTAATCCTCCTTTTGGAATAGATTTTTGTTCCCGATGCATCTCTTTGTAGGGCTTCATTTCCCTTTATTCAAGCGGTTTTCTTCGCTTTTAGGCGAGCTTATTTCAGCTTGATTTGCCTAAATTCTATTGAGAGATAGCATCCATTTTTTGCAATATTTTTTCATCAATTTTTCACAGGTCTATATAGCTTTATGTCTTTATCGCGCAAAAAGTTGTCAAAAAAGTTGTCAAAAAAGTTGTCAAAATTTCGCCCAATCTATATCGTTAAAAGCCCTTTTTCAACACACTAACGGTGTTCCTTCGCGCAGTCTTTCTACAGCCTCGAGCATCTGTTTTTCTGCTTTTTCGTAGACCGTATGTGAGTAGACATTAAGGGTAATGCTCGCATCGGAATGACCCATCAAATATTGAAGTTCCTTTATCTCTACGCCAGCATGTAGCATATTTGTGCAGAATGTATGACGGAAGATGTGTGGTGTAACTTCAAATAGTGGTTCATCAGGATGGGCTCTTCGATAGGCCAGCAAGGCTCTCCTTATGAGCTTGTTGAAGTCGTCTCCTCCTCGTACAAGTCCTTCCCTCGTCCTGACGATAAAACCAGTATAACCGTCGATATATTGTTCGAATCCCATCTTACGCGCTTTTTCTACCAGCTGCTTCATGCTTTTTTCAACCTCAGTCGTCATGGGTATAAATCTTTTTCCTGAAGATGTCTTTGGTGGCCCAATACAGAACTCTGAATGAGTATTGCCTCTTAACAACTGGTGATCCACCTTGATTCTCCTATTTTCGAAATCCAAATCACCATATGTCAATCCACAAAACTCAGAAATACGCATCCCCGTATTCAAAAGCACAAGACATTCATCATAGTATCTTGAATAATAAACGCTGTTTTTTATAAACTCCATCCATGATTTCTGCTGTTGTTTTGTCAATGCTTTTCTGTCGTGCTCTGGCCTTGCTACAATATCCGTACAGCTAAATGTCACTGGGTTTTTACGCACAACATCGTCATTTACAAGCATCTCGTATCCGCCTTTTAGAACTCTCCACACTTCTCTGAGCATCGCATAGGTTGCTCCATTGTTTCGAGCCGAAACAAACCATTCGAGTAAAGTGGATGGCTTGACAAATGCCGCTCTCATCGCGCCAAGTGATTCTCTTGATAGGCGATTTCTCGCTGTCCTATAACAGCATATGGTACTTCTTTTGCATGCGCCTCGCTTTATCTCGAGCCATTTATCAATCATTTCGAGGATTGTGATGTCTCTTGCGTCATAGTCAATCCCGTCTCGAATGTCTTGTTCAATCTGCGCCTCTTTTTCTCGAAGCTCCTGCAAGGTTTCGGCATAAACATAGCCTCTTTTCCCTTTGTATGTTGTGTAACGATACTGGTATCTTCCGTCTTTTCTTTCATCTTCTCCTTTCCTCAATACTCGTCCTTTACTATCTTTTCTGCGTTCCATAGTTGGCTCCTTTCCCTTAACGGAGCCCCAATATGGGAGTATTATACTACATTGGGGCTCGTTTGTCCATCATGAGGTCATATTGAATGACTATTGGAAGGACTCGATATATAGGGAAGAACATGGCACTGTATAATTATTTGCTTACTCTAGCCTCTGAGGAAGATTCGGCGCGGTGATGGGTAGATTAACCTTGTTCACCATATGGAATCTGTATGGAAGCGCAGCTATAAGCCATAAATGAAAAGAAAACATTAGATCATCCAAGGTCCCCATGCCCAAAATGGCATGGGGGCTGCGGCTATATAAAGCGGCTTTCAATGCACAGTTATTAACTGACGGGTAATGATATATTGTTGTGCGGTTGGAGGTAGAACTGGAGGAAGGATGGAGCTTCTCTCCATCTCCCATCAACAAGAAAATACTTATCGGGCGGTATTCCTAGATAAGGTACAATAACTTGCGCAAATTGAAAAGAGGATAAAAGAAGATATAATGTGAACACCACAATACATCGCCCTCCGGTCACTCGACCGGAGGGCGCATCTATATCCATTACAGCTCCATTTGCTTCCCAAGATAGCTCGCCGCCGCCTGAATGAGCTTCTGTTCGGCGTCCCCGGGGCGGTCGCTTTCCTTGTTTTGCAGGAACATCACGCTGCCGCATACATCGCCGGAGGAGATGATAGGGGACTGCACCAGCGCATAATAGGCAACACCCTCAATGGGCTGTAACGGCTGCCCGTCTCCGGCAGAGAAACACTTACGGTTCTCAATTTGATCCTCCAAGCCGTGAGACACCCGGCGCTCCAGCACCTCCCGCCGGCTGATGCCGCTGACCGCCACTACATGGTCCCGGTCGGTAATGAGCACCGGAAAACCTGCCGTGCGATACAGCACCTCGCAATACTGCGCCGCAATACTGCCCAGCTCGCTGATAGGGGAGTACTTCTTAAAAATGACCTCTCCCTCGTTGCTGACGAAAATCTCCAACGGGTCGCCCTCACGAATGCGCATGGTCCTGCGGATCTCTTTGGGAATTACTACTCTCCCGCGAGTGTGTGATAATTGGACCAACACGGGAAAACCGCTTGATCAAGCCATTTTTTCGTGTTCGCAATTCCTGTATGACCGATTTTTTGAGAAATTCCAGAATGAGGAAGGTGAAATGGGGCAAAAAACATGTGAAAATGAGTGCCGGTCAAGATCAGTCGTCCGAGTATATTTTTGAAAAAGAAGGAAGCTTTGACGATAAACGGCAAGAAGCAAAACATCAGAAGAAAAGACTTCATCAAGTTTGCTCAAACGGCAGGAATCCTGGAAAAGTCTGTAGAGAAGATGATTGATAAAATTGTAAAGCTCAAGGATAAGTATGTGGCTATGTGCCATAATTCATATCTACCAGACTCAATGAAGGTTTTTCTTGAAACGCTGATAACGGAGAGAATAGCGGTTTTAGCAGGTCTTTCTCAAAATTAAATACCATATGAATCAAGGAGCTGATGCAGAGCGTTTACATTCTGCATCAGCTCCTTGCGATTATTTAGTCCCATCTCTGTAATTATGTATCATAGACAGTTTGAACTTTGTTTTACAAAGTTTGTTCGAATATACTGATTATCATAGGGATAATATCATCGCTCTGAACCAGCGCTGACTGTATCAGAATAGCCTCAAAAAGCGTTAGCAGCTCTTTGGCCTTTTTTGGGGGATCTCCGGTAAAGTGAGTTTTCCTATTAAAGTACGCTTCAATAGCTTCAATTTGCTCATTGCGGTGCCTAATTATCATTTCCTTTATCTCAGGCATCGAGAGAGAAAGGGTATAAAGCATCAGGATAAACTTATTCTGTTCTTGGTCGAAAAGCGTTTCGCGTAAAAGGACAATACGATCTTCATTATTCTTCAGATGTAAAAGTTCATCGAGCTGGTTCGATACTTCATGCAGGGCAATATCCGAGATAAAGAAAAGTATTTTATCCTTGCTGTTGAAATAATAATGTACAAGGCTTGTAGTGAGACCTGCTTGCCGTGCGATGTCCTTTACTGATGTAGATTCATAGGAACCCTTTTGAATCATACATGTTTGTAACGCACGTCCTATCTCAATACGCCGTTGCCCTAGAATTAATGTTCTGGCCATTTAAAATTCTCCTGTTTTGAGGCTTTATATAACACCCATTTAAAATTACTGTAGCTGGAGATGCGTAACACAGAGTATATAAACTGTTAAGTAGATATTATTAAGAGGAAAACGCCCAATATAGGGCGTTTTCTTGACTTGAGCAAATTGATATGGAAGATCAATAGAAATGTTTTGGCGAGACCAAAAGTAAAGCGATGAGTTACTTTGGAGTGCTATATAGGTGTTGGGTTTTGATAAAAAGGTGGGCACATATGATTGCATTAAAGTGGAAAAAAGCGAAAAGAGATTTCGTGACTGTGCAGAGCAAGAAATGAAGCTTGTCAATTTGCAATGATTGATTATTCGAGAATTAGTTTGCAAGAGATTCAATCAAAAATTCCTCTATTGCAGGAGTCCACCAGTACAAATATCCGGCCTGTGTGGGATGGATGTCATCAGACATATAGAATTTGAATGTTTCATCATCCACCTTAGCATTAAGTTCTTCATCTTCAAACATATTGAGAACCTTGAGGTTATCCCACTTCCCGGTTAGTTCTTCTGTTTTATGAACCATATCTCTGTATGCCGCAGTATACGCTTCATCTTTTTCGCGGAAAGCAGTGCCGCTGTAAGCAATGACAACTGCATCTGGCCAAGTTTCTTTAGCATATGCACAAGTGGCCTCAACAGAACCTACATATGTTGTCAAATCAAAATCATCCGAATTAAAAGAATCACTGATTTCACCAAGGTTGGAACCTAAAGTCGCATCATTGCTGGAAATCTGTATGAGAATCGCATCGAAATTATCGGAAGCATCATATTTTTTAAGGCGAGGAACAAAACCGGTACCCCACTGAATGAGGCGGTTCTTGAGACCGGTATTAGTATCAGAAGTCCATTTTGATCCAGAGATGGCATCCTTCACGATATCGCAGTTCTGTCGCAACTCAATATAGTCAGAGAAAGAAACCCTTTCAGCACACCAGCCAAGAGCCACAGAAGAACCAAGAGAAAGGATTTTCTTTCCTTCGAGGGGTCTTTCTTCAAGAGGGGTTTGAGCTGAAAGTGCCGTTTCTGCATTATTTCCAGGAAGAACAGCAGGACGCATTCTTTCTAGCGCAAGAAGACCGCATATTCCGAACGCTACCCCGTAGATGATTATAGCAGCCATAACAATGGATATACTTATACGGAAAATCTTCTTCTTCTTTGCAGACTTTTTAATCTTGTCGGAAGGATCACCGGAAACATTATCAACCTTTTTCCCTTCGAGAACATTCTTAAGAGCCTGCTCAAAGATAGGGGTAATTGCTTCATATCCCTTTCTTGTGGGGTGAATTTCGTCATTGCGGAAAGATATTCTGTTAAATTTCATGTTGATGTCTTCATTATTCCAAAGACGAACAACATCTATTTCCCACTTTTCCGCAATGGCATCGAGAGCCTCTACCATTCTGGCGTAGGCTTTAGAAGTGTAATAGGGATTGGTATAAAAAACCACGGGGCAATTCCAGGTTTCCTTGGCGTAAGCGATGATATACTCGATAGCACCGCAGACGGTTTGGGTATCAAAGGAATCGATGTCCTTGGAATCGGATATGGTGCCAAGAGGCTTGCGCTTGGTAGCATCGTTTGTTGAAAGCTGGCAAATAAACACATCGCAAGGTGTGTTCTTATCTATCTTTTTTAGTCTCGTAATATAGTTCTTTTTGCCTTTTTCAACGAGTGTTGTTCCACTTACAGCCTCTTTGATAACATTTGAATGATTACGAGCTGCAATCATATCGACAAAGGATTTGCCGTATGCTGCCATTCCCTTTGTTACAGAAGATCCCAAAAATATAAAATTTTTTCCGGAAAGTTCATTCTGTTCATTAGAACTTTTAATTTTTCTAAAGTTGCCAATGTTCAACCATCCGAAAATGTAAATAAGGTAAAATAAACCGACAATTGCCATTCCGATGGGTACAAGTAAAATGCCAATAGCGTCCATATACGCCGAAACAACATGGTAAATCATTTCAAATGTTATGTTCATGAAAGACATATATTTTTCTCCTTTTCTTTTAGATTATCAAATTTCAGCTGCAGCATATTAAGTATATAATTAGACCGCCTTTGATGAAAGTGAAAATAATTCATCAAAGGTGGTCTATATTAAGAAAAAAATGTGAAATTTGGCACTGATAACTTATAAGAAAACTAAATCAACGAAAAATGTGTTAAATATACACCATTCCATGAATGTTGTCCTTGAAGAAGTCGTTTGTAAACAGCAAGTGGGCCTCATCAAGCGTTAATTTTGAAGTTATCAACTCTTTTAAACGAAGCATAGGAAGTATCGATATTGCCCTTGACATATATCTGGGGTCATCTTTAACAACACGAATGGAAACCTCATTCATGTAAAGTTCTCCCAAAGATATCGGGAGTGAAATATCAGGAGGATATCCAATAGGAATAACAAGAGTTCCCTCATTGGTAATAAGAGACATTAATCTTGTCAGAAGCGAAGCATCTCCCTCGGTATCTATTATAGCGCGAAAGCCACGGCTGCTTTCTGGGAGAGATAAGAGTACCGACGAAAGTCGGTCCGTACTCGGATTAAAAACATAATCTGCTCCAAGTTGTTTTGCATATCTACTTTTGACGCTATCTGAAGAAAAAACGGTTATATTCGATGCCCCGGAGATTTTCAACAGCTGAATTAAAACCATTGATGTTACATTTGCCCCAATAACCGCGACTGAATCTCCTGCTCGTATTTTTCCGGTTTCGATAGCCCTGAGCATTCTGGCAACTACAACAGCAAAGCATGCTTCATCAAAATCAACCGTGTCGGGAATCGGAAAGATTTGAGACGCTTTCCAAACAAAATATTCGGCCATCCCACCAAAAGGATGGTACATATTAGTGCACATAGTAGGGCGGCCTTCGATACATTCTACGCATTTTCCACAGTTTGCACGATAAAAACCTGTAACTCTATCACCAATTTTGAGATTTCTAGAAAGAGCACCTTTTCCTATTTTTTCAATAACGCCGCTGGATTCAAGTCCCATAACAGTCATTTTTGTTCCGAAAGAAGAGGAAAATGAATTTGTGCTTACAGGCCGCAAATTCAATGAAAACATGGAGTCTGTGCAGCATTTTACTTTAACAAGAATATCTTCATCATCCAACATTATTGGAGGCGGAACATCTATAGTTTTATACTTGTGGTACCCGAAATGGCAAAGCGCTTTCATAACTTCTGTGTCCCTTCTGTCTCACTAAAGAGTCCGTATACTGGGTAGGAGTAACGCCAATGGTTTTCTTAAACTGTTTAGAGAAGTATTTAGAATCCGAAAATCCACATAATACACTTACATCTTTTACCAACACTCCCATTTGCAACAAATAACATGCTCGGTTTAGCCTAATTCCAAGAAGAAACTCAAGCATAGTACAGCCGACTTCGGACTTGAAACACTGACAAAGGTAACCACGACTCACATAAATATGTTTCGCAATAGAGTCTGCTGAAATGTCCTTTTCCAGATTTTTTCGCATAAAGTGAATAGCATCTCTGATTCTTGATGAATATTGTCCCCCTGTAGCTTCCAATAAGGAATTAGCTGTTGACATTGCCATATCGAGAGAATTTTCTATATTGGATCCCGCATTTAGCTTCTTGAGAATAATCGGACATGGCAGTGTTATATTTTTGCAATAGAAAATTTTATTAAGACTGTCCAACGCAAAACTATATGCCTCAAAATTTAATGAAGGGCGTACAATTCCCTCGAAAATTTCATATAGCAGTTGATTTATATCTTGGATATCCCTTTCGTTAACAGCAAATTCAATAGCAACCAAGTATTTTTTCAATGTGTCGTAATCCACAATTTTCGGTAAAGTGAGTTGCGGAAGAACAGTCACATTATTTCCGGACTCAAAAAAGCATTTTATATCATTTTTGAAACTATAGGCATTAATAATCTCAACAACCGGGGCATCTTTTGATATTCCATGAATAACAAAAGTGTGCGTACTGTATTCATCAAATAAGTTGTTAATACATTCGATAGCATTGTTAATCATTAATTTTTCTGTGTGTTTAACAAAAGCGATACATAAGTTCTGCTGGCTTATATCCAAACGATGTTCGCAATTAATAAAAAAGCCTGCAAATTCACGACGCTCATTTTCAGTGAAACTGCCAATATTGGGATTGCGAACAGTGATGAATATACTAAAATGTTCAAATGGAACATTAGTGGGATTTAATGCGCTTGAACAGCGGGAGATTGGCGTACAGTTGTTCGAAGAATCAAAAATACTTTTCAGTTTTTTGGGGCTGATATCATCATTTGATAATTTACCTATGATATTTTGACTGTATACCGGATTATTTACACTTTCCTTGTTACACAGAAGAATTATACGAGAACAAATCTTGTCCGCTTCAAGTCTGGATGCAAAAGCTATTCCATCGAACAGTGGGGAACTTTGCTCTATAATAATATAATCAGGTTCCATCTGATAGGCTTTTTGGAGTGCCGATGTGGTAGTTCTTGCCTCTCCAATAAGAATAACGGAGGGAATATCATCAATTGCGTATCTAAGACTTACCTTAGATGATGTAATATCCGAAAATATCAGTACGCTCTTCAAGATATCTTTCCTCCAATTGTCTTGTTACTAATATAATAGGGGGGTTATTTATAAGAAAGAAATAACATTTTTCGAAGGATATGTCAACCCTTTTGAAAATTAGTACAGAGATAATTTGGTGAGATTCCTTTATAACGAATATACACAAAACGAAAAATCCCGAACAGTTGCACGGGATTTTTTGAGACGGCTGGCAGAATCGTAAAGCTCAAGGATAAGTATGTGGCTATATGCCATAATTCATATCTACCAGACTCAATGAAGGTTCTTCTTGAAGCACTGATAACGGAGAGAACAGCGGTTTTAGTAGGTCTTTCTCAAAATTAAATACCGTATGAATTAAGGGGAGTGTCGCAGAACATTTACATCCTGCGACACTCCCCTGTTTTTGGTTGCAATCAAAGGAACTTGATACAAGTGGCTTGCCTGCCACTCTGCCCGCACGCATCTTTGACATACGATTTATTGCTCCCGCAAATAGCATTGCAGGGAATTCGCTTAAACTCGTGACCGAAGGAAGTGTTATCTCTATTAAGATGATTAACGGGAAGGCTGTCCCAGCAAACATTTGGGCGAAAGGTTCAGTTGTGCAGTTGTCTATCAACAACACTGGCACTACACCTACTGCCACTCTTTCTGGCGGTGGTGGTTCTTCTGGGCACTTGGTGTCGGCTACTGCCCCTGATGATACTTCTGTGCTGTGGATTGATAGTGCAAATGGCTATTTTGCAAAGATTTGGGACGGTTCTAAATGGGTTGGCATAAGTGCCGCATGGGGTTAAGGAGGTCTATATGGATATCGCAAAGAAAGCATGGACAACTGACGGCTATCTCGGCCACCAGGAACAAATGCGGAACATCCCATACGGTAAATATACGATAGGTGAAAAGGGCTGCGGATTTATCGCAGCCTTTAATGCATTAAAGGCGAGTGGGAATCCGCAAGATATTGATTCTGTATACAATTGGTTTAACAAAACTCTATTTGCGGGAGCGCGGTGGGGTACAAACATATTCCAAATGGTCGCATTTTTAATTAAGCACAAAGCGTTTAAGGGGTTTAAGCTTACAAAGAAAGGCTATTCAGATTTAAATGTTGGCATTCTTCTTTATAATGTCGGCGGTTAGTACCATTGGGTGGCTTACTACAAGTACCCTAACTCTGTTGACAAATTCCGTTTCTTAAATGCAGGGTTCTGCTATAGCAATCGCAGATATAGTATTGATAAATTCGTTTCGGAAGAATGCAAAGGATGGCTTCGTTATGTAATAAAGGTTGCGTGATTTTAAATGAAATTCTCAAAGAAAATTGTTATTTTCTGCATTTCAACTGTGATCATCTATACAATTGCTGTCCTTGTGCTGATGTTTTCAACTGGCTGTAGCGAACCGACCACTTTAACGGAAAATGTATTTACCTATTTCGGGATTGAGGCGTTTGCTTTGGCACTGATTAAGGTGGCCGATACGGTAAAGGAAGCAACTGATAAATTTGAGCATTCAAAGAAAAAACACAAGAGAGAAGAAAAAGGAGATGATTAAGTGTCGAATTTTGTTTTGCCACAGAACTCACAGCTTCTGTTCTACCCTATGAAGCAGTGTACAATTTCTGCTGGCTTTAAGGCGAAGAAGTATAAAGATCATTACGGTTATAATCACTATGGAGTTGATTTTGACTCCCTTGGTGATACAGACTTTGATGTGCTTGCTGGTGCCACAGGGGAAGTCCTTGGTGTTGAAATGAATAATGGTTCCGCTGGTGGCATTGTTGTTATCAAGTATGTCAATATCTATGTGCCGTCGAAGAAGAAGACGATGGATCTGATTGCAAGATATGCCCACATGATTACCCTCTATGTGAAGAAGGGCGACCGTGTGGCTGCTTACACTCCTATCGGAAAGGTAAGCGGCAATCATAAGTGGTACAATCACATTCACATGGAAGTTGATACCGATACAAAGTATCCATTCTATACTGTAGGGTTTAAGGAGTCTGCGAGCCGGTTGCTCATTGCGTCCGGTGCTACGGACAAGACCCTTCTTGATCCGTTAGATGTGCTTGTAGTTGGTAACGAACAGACGGCAATTCTCCATCCCCTCGCTACCCTTGTCGGGCCAAATGATGTCCCCAAATATTTTGAAAAAGAGTTTAAGAAAGAGCTGCCCTGCGGCAGCTCTTCTTCGTATCAGACTCTTATCCAACCTATTAACAACATGAAAATCACATCTGGCTATATGAACACAAAGTACCGTTATGTATTCCGTTGCACCCATTATGGGCACGATGCGATTTCTATTAAGGGCGACAGAACGATTTATGCGTCTGGTGACGGTAAGGTTATTCGCTGTGGCATGGATTCTATCTGCGGCAACATCGTTGCCATTAAGTACGAAAAGTGCCTGAATGAGAATACTGGCAAACCGCAGGATGTAATCATTCGCTATTTCCATTTGGCGTCGATTGCGGTTAAAGAGGGACAGGCTGTTACCAAAGATACAAAGATTGGCGTAATGGGCAAGACTGGCGTTTTGAGCACCGGAGTTCATCTGCATTATGAGATTGATACCGATGCCAGAGAACAGTATGCGTGCTATACGCCCACTATCGGTCGCAATGGTACCATTCTTAAAACCGGTACTGCTTCTACCGTTAACCCTGCCGTGTTCATTCATACTAAGGTTTCCCCGCCTGACTATCAAAGTGTACAGATTGTCACCGATGGCTTTGCGACATCGGAAGACAAAGATATGAAAGTGATTAAATAATTGGAGGTATTATTATGGAGACTACTTGGATTACTCTTGTAAATGAAATTTTGCAGACCGTTGTTGTACCGCTCATGGGCGTCCTGACCGTATTCTTGATTAAGGTTATACGGGAGAAGATGGACGCTGCCGCTAAGGACACGAGGAATGAAACTCTTGCAAAGTACATTCTCATGCTTAAAGAGACCGTCGTAGATTGCGTAGAAGCCACTAACCAGACTTTCGTTGATGCGATTAAGGCTAGCGGTGAATTCACTCCAGAGGCGCAAAAAGCCGCCTTTGAGAAGACTTTGCACGCTGTGACTGATATCCTCTCTGAGGATGCAAAGGAGTATCTGTCTGAAGCCTTTGGCGACCTGGAGGGATATATTACTGCTCTTATCGAGGCTACTGTTAAGCGTGTAAAGAACGGTTCTGTTGCGTGATATAGTAATTTGACTTATCTTTGTGGATGCGGTATAATCGGCAAGAGGTGCATATATGGAAAATTGTCTTGGAGCGCTTAAAGTCCTTATTGACCATATTGATGATTCATATGTTTCGGTGACTGATGAATGGAAGCGCCAAACTGGAGGTGCTCCAGTAAATCTCAAAAGAACTATGGTCTCTTGCATTAGTGTTGATAGTCCAATTTATAATTCTGTTATTGAATATGCTGGAATGCTGAATGATCAATGCAAGGACATTGCGTTGCAGTTGGCGCTTGTTTGTTCGTGTGAAGTTACCACAAGAGTCAAAACCCAGAATTCAATAGAGTTTAAAATCCAAAACTACAAAACAGAAGCCCACGAATTTGGGAAAGTGCAAATAAACAGATGCATCAATGATTTGTTTGGAGTAAGAATCTTCTTAAAGCCACCGATGGATTTTGATGACATTTTTAGCTTCATAAGAGAGACCTATGGCGATAAATACCGTATTCTTGACTCGTCGAAACAAGACTACAGGGCGATTCATCTTTACTTTAAAAAAGACAATTATTCTTTTCCTTGGGAGTTACAGATTTGGAACGAGTGTGACTCGGAAAGCAACTTAATATCTCACAAGAAATATAAACAAGAATATACTGCATGGGAGAAGAAGAATAAGAAAGGAGGAACATTGGATGATTAGGCATTACATTATAATGAGCAGTTCTTATACTGAAGGAACTCGCATCGCGCTGGATATTGTAGAGGAAAGTAAGCTTAATAAAGAATCAATCGCTGGTATCTTAAAAGAGATTAAAGAAACCTGCGGGAAAGATGTCCCTCTTTCTACACACCTTATTTGCACTAGCTCTAAAGACTGGAGTTCTGTTCAGCGATATGACCCTTTCTTTGAGGATGTTAAACGTATTCCAACTGTGTCTGCTTTTGCTGAGACAATCAAAAAAAGTCGTACTCTGACAGGACTTGATGTTGCAGTATACATTCTCTCAAGGATTAAATGCACTCACTTGTCCTTGGAAAAGCTGGTCTATTTTTCATACGCTGATTATCTATGTGAAACTGGGAAACGGTTGTTTGAAGATCAAATTTACGCTTTTGAGCATGGCCCAATAGTAGATAGCGTATATGAAGCCTATAAACGAAGCGGAAGCAAGCGCATAGATCCTCCAACGATTGAAACAGACAGACCAGTTACCAGCACAGCCGAAGAGATGCCATCGAAAAGCAGAATACTTTTCGCAGTTGATGGATTAGAGAAACTGCGGTCGATTGAGCAAACCATTAACAGATATGGCAACTATGCTCCTTGGCAGCTCGTTTCTATAACTCACAGAGAGGGTTCCCCATGGTCATATGTAGATAGCTCAAAAGAGTATCAGCCTATTCCGGATAGGCTGATACTTAAGCATCACCATGTTGAAACCGAAGATATTTAAAATTGGGGAACTTATTTGTCTTGTATGTTATAAACAAGTTCCCTATTAAGTGCCCTGCCACTTTAAGCGCAGATCATCTATGAAAATGGCTGTCACAGATAAAATGTGACAGCCATTGTTTAAAAAGTTTACCTTTTCTATTGCATTAGTTTTTAATATCTGTTACAATTAAAGCGTGGAAACCGAGACGGTTGCCACAGATACAATGTTCCTTGTTAGAGAGTTAATCTCTCAACTTAAGTGAACCGTCTCTGCAACAGACGGTTCACTTTGTTCATGAAAAATTTCCAAATATTTTTATCAAATTTTTATTGACATTATTATTGACTGAGCATACAATAATAATAGAGGTTGCGAAGCCTACCAAAATCGCTTTAATAGAGGTTGCGAAGCCTACCAAAATCGCTTTAATAGAGGTTGCGAAGCCTACCAAAATCGCTTTAATGGTCACTTCTAGATGATGTGACCATTATTTTTAGGAGATTGCAATGCAAAATTGGGTAGTTGTTGACGAAAAATATCTTAATTATCTTCGAGATATTGAGCCAAAGATTCCGTACTCTGACTATGGTGAAAACAAATTTAAGCCATTTTTTGGGGAGTTGTTTGAGATTGGGGATTAGGTCAGTTTACAAGGAACTACACGCAGACTGTGAAACGGGGCTGCTGACAACAAATTAAGGCTGAACACCAAGCACAGGAAAAGTGCGAGGTATTCAGCCTGTTTTGTTGTCAGGGGTTTCCAAAGGGGCTTGCCCCTTGGCACACGACTTTGCTTGCAAAGTGTAGTGTGTTATACGCTCTGTCGGCGTTGCCGTGAAAATACCGTTGCCGCCGGGGAGGGCAAGGGCATTTGAAGCGGCAGGAAAGCAGGGCTGTGATTGCGTGGCGTGGAGCCGCAAGCGCAGGACTGGTTTCATCAGCAGACAGGGCGTATATGAATGCCCCCGTCCCTCGTCTTACGCTGGACTATGGGACAAAGTGTCCCAGACGGATAGCCACACTTACGAAAAAGCAGACGGATTTTTCTCTCAAAATTGAAATGGGCGGGAAGCCATTTTAGGGCTTTCCCGCCT
>ERZ791794.307-NODE-307-length-39530-cov-4.693072_pt1 | contig 39530 bp, 79 predicted proteins | sample MGYA00510312_ERZ791794 | MGnify/ENA primary metagenome ERZ791794 (study PRJEB30046, sample SAMN00791977) | human gut metagenome | study: EMG produced TPA metagenomics assembly of the A metagenome-wide association study of gut microbiota in type 2... | reverse complement strand
TTGATACAAAAATACGATTTAAACAAAAATAAAAGCATGAATAATATTAAAATAAGGTACTTATATACTTTTCTACACCAAAAGCATATTTTCACGCTTCATAGGGACATTGTTGAATCCGCTTACACGAAACTGATTCTAAAGAGGTCTCTTCACGTGCTTTAATTCCCGGCGTACCTCCGGTATCGTTTGTTAATCGTAACTATATAAACCCGGTGTAAAGTTATATATAATCACCATTGTCAGTTATATTGATATCACTCCACAAGTTCAATCTTCCATTATCATCCAATTGCATATGGATAAAACCTTTTGTCACCTTCTTCCCGGCTTTAAGAGCCTCTACGTCTTTATCGGTAATCTTTTTCATACTTTCGATATTTTATCGTTACAATTAAATTCATCTTTCATCCTGATCTTTATGCCTCCATATGATAATTCCTTATGAGCTGTGACAAAATAATCAACCGCATCTTCATCTAATAAACTATGCGGGCACCTTTCCCATACAGGACTTTGATCTAGATGATCCCATGTAGCTACAAGTAACCTATTCTTGTTATCATCAATAGCTATTTTGTATGTCCCTGTAGTAGCCTTACGTTTAATGATCGCTCCATTTAACATCTGTTTCTTAGCCCAGCTCCATGAGCCTCTCAACCCAAATGTTCTTATAACCCAGTTATTTATCTTTTTCATTTCAAATTATTTGTTAAAAGTGTAATATAAATATAAATACATAAATTGCATAGGGCTATTCACCATGCCCTTATCAGTAGGATCATCGTATTTGTCAAGCCAAAGACGAAGCGCCTCCCAATCGATATCCTTACGGTCACATACCATGCAGGCTAGGTTAGCCCCGAACAGTTCCCCGTCGCCGCCCAGCGACTTGTTAAACCTCTTGGCTAGTCTTTCCTTGAATCCCTTATCATACCATATCCCGGAAGTAGCGGCATAACAATAATAAGCGTTGTATTTCATTTTCACGCCCATCTTCTCAAACAATGGTGTATGCCATATCCGATCTAAAAAGAATACTATTCCACGATATATGAAGGTTCGGAGATTTTTCCTGTATTCTTTCCCCAAGAAATTATCCACACAAGATATAGTCCCGCCTGAATAATACCAATTATTGGCGCCTCTCTTAACCTTATCCGTCATCTTGAATTTATTCTTTCTGTCTTCCACCCTATCCCAAGGTTTCAGTTTATCCTCATTAAATGTCGGGCAATAATGATAGTAATGATTAATCCACGAGAGGTAGGGGTTGTATATCGTGTATCCATTATCGCTGACATATGAGTTCATATCATACCCAAGTTCCTTGGCTAGAATAGATCCCTCATCAGCTAATGCCTTCAATATCGGGTTCAAGTTCCATATCTGATCTTGACTGACGAACATCGAGTAACATGGGTCCTCATCCTCTCCATACCATCCTCCCATCCCGCTCACTATTTTATCCAAATCAAGCGAATAATCTTTCCCGGGTAAAAAATCATCTCTAAGAAAAAAACCTCTATATGGGATCATATCATGTATGCCGGGTTGGTCGTCAAATATGAACTTAGCGTTCTCGGTCAATCTAATCAATGTTTGCAAGACAGAGGATATATCTATGGGTGCATATTCACACCTATAGACCTTATTATTTATCCAAAGATATTGAAGAAGCTCGGCTATATTAATAGTCCCGTCCTCCACATATCCTGTCTTGTTATCGAAGTTTATTTTGGCTAGAGGTATATTACTTCCTTGTGGTTGGTCACTTTTTTCATTACAACAATGCACGAACCTGTCAAAGAATATATCTTTCCAACCAAAATATTTATCCCTTATCGTCATAAGCCTATTTCTTGTCGTATAACGACATGACGTTAATAAGATCAGCTTTTCTGGCCATCCCCTCAAGTTTATTAAAGCCATCCATGTTATCTCCGCTGACAATGATAGTAGGATATACCTCTATACCGTACTTGGATATTTCCTCCTCCGTGGCTTTGTTCTCCGGGATCTGGTTTAACGTGACCTCACCCTCATACTCCTGTAATGTGTTGGCGATAATATACCGCATGTAGTCGCTGTACTCAGCGTCTTTCTTCGTGAAAAAATCAATTCTTACCATCTCAAATAGTTGTTAATCTGTTAATAATCAAATCAGCGGTAAATATAGCATTATCTACCTCATCTATACTCATGTTTCTCCCATCGAAATTGTTAGATAATAAATCCTTAACAATCTGATATCTACGCTGCTCCCAATTTACGTTTACATCAAAATTCAGATTCTTTACATAATCATAATTTAATTCATTATAACTGTAACTGAAATACTTAACTATCGGGAATAGGCTATCATCAATAGTTCGCTTGATTACATTAACGTATTTACCTGTTCTTTTGTCGACAGCTCTTAATCTCTCATCTACTACTCTTTCTCCTGACTTTTCCATTCTATTAACCCTTTGTTATGTTTATCGTAATATAATAACGCTATGGCGTTCCAGCATACGGCGGATAGATGCATAAATCCCTCCTTATCATATCTCTCCCCCTTCGTGTAAGCAACCAAGTGCCTCATGAGTGCGCCTAGATAACGATTGAATCCATCAGGTATATCTCGCCATGAGTTATCAGCGTACTTCTTGGCTCCTTCCGTATATACCCTCACGATATCCTCTATCTCAGCCAAAGGAAGAAGATCCCACCGGAGTTTACCGTCGGCCCGGTCGTCCTTCCCGCTGCCGTCTTTCCCTACAAGCGGCCCGCTTTCCACCACTGCGTCTCCTATTTCTGGCTTCCCGAAATTAATCGCCTCATCCGCCGTCTCATTATCAATAAGCCTTAACTTGATAGCCCTATTTAACGAAACAACCATCTCCTCATCAGCCCAAATGGATTTATATGTCTCATCAAATAACGGTTCTATTTTCATCATTCCCGTATTGTCGGCGGTTTCAAGTACCTCAAATACCTCACCATCATAAACGACTTTGTCGTATTTGCTAAATTCCTCTTTCATTTCAAACTCCTTTTTGTTTTATTATTAGGTAATTATATACTTTTTAGATTAATAAAATTCACTAAGATCCCTGCATTCTGGTGTTTCTCCTGTCATAGAATAAAGCTCACCAGATGATAGATATACGCAATGCGAGGTCTTCCCGTCCCTCCACTCGCTTTGCTTCGTAATTCCACAAATAGCGCAGCGTTGGATCCCCGGACCTGCCTTTACCCACGAGTGCCGTACGTTCCTTTTCCTTGTCCTGTTGGTGTCGTCAAGTTTTCTCATGATCAATCCTCCAAGACCGTTACAATCTTATCTTTCCCGATAATAACCTCATTTCCGCTTCTCACATCAAAGCATCTCCCTTCATCTGTCTCCTTGAAATAAAGAGCGCCATTGTACTCGAATAAACCGAAACCGTAATCATCTAGCTTCATTTCGTTAAGTCTCTTGAATTTGTATATTTTCCCCCATATTTTCTGTATTTTTTATATTTTGTATTACTAAACACATCAAAAAGATAGATAAGATCGTCGCTATTAGTCCTCCATAAAATTCGGCAGAATCATCCTTCTTATTCCCTTCTATTATCAAATAAATAGAACCGGTCATTATTATGAGGGTAAATACCAATCCTATCATAACATCTTTCTACTTTTTAAGAACTCCATCATATCCTCCACGCTAAGCTGGAAGCCGGCAGCCATCTTATGGCCTCCTCCGCCGGGATAGGCCTTACGTGCCAGCGCCGAGACATCCACCTCCTCTTTGGTGGTATAGAACGAGCATCTAAAGAATCTTCCGTTCCAGCAAAATGGCATCATCAGATCATGTCTTTTAGGGTCATACATAGATTCAAATGTAGTAGAGTTAAACTCCGTGGTATTCATACATATAGCCTTGTACCCAAATACATCAGCCTCGAATGAGAACATATTTATCTCGCCCCTGTTTTTCTCAACGATATACTCCAGTATCGCCTCCCCGTTCCTTATCATGTCATATATGAAGTCATGATCGCCATCCATGGCCTTTGCCGCCATATCCACGTCAAGACCACAATATCCTCTCATCCCGTATTGGAACGCCATGACATCACTCCATTCGAAGCGATCATGATCCCATACATCATAAGTGCTCAATAATTTTACCACGTCAGGGGTTTCGATATCATCGAAAAGATATTCCCACGTAAGCTCACAAGCCGCCGTTCCGATACGTCTTTTGCCTTTGACATTATAGTCCTTCACAGCTTCTATCGCCGTCTTATGGTGGTCTATCCATGTGACATCTATCCCCTTGTCTTCCCATTCGTCGAATAAGAATCTCGTTCTATCGCCAAATGATACGTCAACTACAAATACCTTATCATATTTATTCACGTCAGGTATTTCCTTGCCGTAATTGTAAGGAAGAAGATCAATGTCCCCTTTGAAATACTTTTTTACTATAGCCGCTGACATTACTCCGTCAAGATCAGCCTCATGATATATACACCCAATCATAATAATTTTTTTATTTGTTTCAATTCATATTCTATCACATTGATACGACCCATGATAATATCTTTATCATCGTCATTATCATGATCACCATCTTCTTTCTTAGATAAGATATTATCTATTTGGGCTGACGCTAATACCATCATCATGCAATGATTTGATTTAATTTTTTGTGATATATGTACGCCATTTATAGCGATTTGGACACAAATATCTTTTATCTCATCTATACTCATATTCATAATCTATTGTTTTTAATTAAAAAATCTATGTATTCTTTTATCTCCCTGTTTCGATCATTACTCCAGTCAAAGGTCTCGTTTATGAATTTGAAATACGATACTGGAATCGAATGAAACATCCATCCACAATACTTGCCGAATGTCATCACCGTAGATCCAAGGGGATGATCCGGCCTTCCGGGAACAGGGGCGGCGGTTACGCCCTGCGCCAGCCACCTCCTACGATCTTTCTTGGCGGCTTTGATATCCAGATCTGTTTTCGTTACCTTATCCCCCATCGGGATATTAGTTATTAGCTTATCGCCGATAAACATTCCCCATCCATACCCCTTGTAGTTCTCTATACTAAGTTTCCTTATATCGCCGAACCTTGACGAGTTGTTGCAACAATCAACGACTAATGCGCTGCCCTTACCGTCCTTTATCCTGACCGCCCTGCCAAGCCACTGATAAAACGAAGAGAACGAAAATGTCGGTCTTCCTACTATCACGCAATCCAGACCCGGATGATCGAATCCCGTACCGAGGGCGGAATAGTTGAACACTACCTTCGTCTTACCCGACTTGAACCTCTCAACTATAGCCTCCCGCTGCTTCTTTGGCGTGCCTCCGTGAACCACTTCCGCCATGCCAGCGCATATCTTTGCGTTCATCCATTCGGCGGCGGTATTGCAGCTCTCAACAGAATCCATAAACACCAGTATAGATCTGCATACGTCTTTTAATACCATCAACCGACGTAAAATAAGGTTGTTTAAGCCGTTTTTTCTCACCGCCTCACTAATAGACTCAGCCGTATATTCGGAGCCGTTAGAATTAAGTTTAAGGGCATCCCCATTGAAATCCCATGTCTCATATTTAAGAGGTGTCCAAAATCCTTGCCTTATCATCTCCTCCACCTGTATGACATGGATCAGGTTCTTAAAATATACCGGTCTCATACGAGTGATGAAATTAAGTTGGGAATATGATGTCTGTCCTATCGACATGTTTTTAAGTCTACATGGCGTGGCTGTAAACCCTATCACCTTTTTCGGTTTCAATTCATTCATAAATGTCATAAACTCGCTACCATCCTCCGGGCTATACCCGGCATGAGCCTCATCTATCAACACGTTCCTGATCCCCATCTCCTTAAGCTGACCAACAACCTTCTTGATAGACCCTAACGTGGCATATATCATGTTAGATAGCTCTTTCTTTCCACAGGAAGCGGAGTAGATGGTAGCCGGTATGCCATACGACGTTATCTTGTCGTGGTTCTGTTGCAGCAATTCTTTTGATGGTTGTAAAATCAGCGTCTTATCTCCCATCAATCTAGCCGCCTCTGCTATCAGCAGTGACTTACCGCAACCTACAGGACCTACGATCAATACCGGATCATGTCTATCAGAATTTATGTAATCGGAGATACTTTTAACACACTCCTCTTGATATGGTCTTAATTTGTAAATCATTTGGATTTGTAGTTATCAAAAACGTCTTTTACGTACTCTAGTCTTATAGGGCATTCCCGACCATCATCCATCTTCACCATCAAAGTCTCTTTGGTCTTGCTTATGGCTATCACCTCTCCTACTCCTATCTGGGTATGGACTATATCGCCTAGCTTTATATTACATTTGATCATGGTCAAGCTTTTTATTAAATTCCTCTATCTTGCTCCTATCTGTCTCATTCACCATCTCAGCCTCTTCCTTGAATATGTCATACCCTTCCCGGATATTGTCGCCAACCATATTCTCTATCATCTCCCTTAGCTCATCGCTTCTTACGGCAAAAGATATCTGGAATGATTTACTTGTGCCTTTCATCAGGTAATCAATCTCCTTCTTACATTCTGCCATTAACCGATCCAGATTATCGAACTTAACGAACTTGGAGTTGCCATTGGCTTTTCTTACCCCATCCTTGAAATCCTCCAATATCCCGTTAAATACATCCGCCATACACATCATGGAATGTAGCCATACCAGCATATTGAATTTATATTCATTATCAGCATTATTCATCAAGCCTATCAAAGACTCACTTTTTGTCAACATGATTTTAGATTCTCGATCTACGATATCCTTTATCTCTTGCCGGTATCTCATGGCTCCAACGAAATCCATCCTAGAGTAACATTCATTTGATTTCTCTACCAATTTCCTGATATCCTTTCTAGACATCAGAAGATCCAATACCTGTTTTTCTCTTTCGTTTTTATCCATAATCGTTTATTTATTGACACAAATATAATTAAAGCATAGATATTTACCTATGCTTTTTAATAAAGTTAATCTTTTTTATTCTTTCTTTTTGACTCATCCCAATCCGATGAATACCTACATGTGTTTTGTTTGTGGATTGAGAAATCGCACCAAAAACACAAGGGCTTGGGGCGGGGTTCAAGGCAGGCCGGCTGGCGTCCCATGAGGTAGCGCTTCTCGTACTTATACCCTTGTTTGGCATCGTCCCAAACGTGAGCTTGATAGCTATCTATTTTATTTGTCTCGAAATCATACATGTCAAGGAGAATATCGTTAAGTTCCTTGACCGATCTCTCTACTTTCTCCTTATCTACCTTCACGTTCTGATTGTCCAGCATGCGGGTAAAGAAATAGCTGCACATATCCGGCAATACCTTGTACTTTCTCAGTATGTAGAAGGCGTATATCGGATGCTGGAGATTGTGAAGCAGCTTATCCTCATCGAATAACTTTCTCCCGGACTTCCAGTCTATCGTATACATGGCTATCCTGTCTTTTGTCTTATACTCTCCACGCCAGTCCACCGATCCTATGATATGTACCTTATCGTACGTCACGCCATCCAAAGTAAGGGGCTTGGGTAGCTTATAGGGCAGGACGAAGTCCTCCTCCACGCCGGCCGGTCTCGACCCCCGGACCACCTTCTCCATTGGCGTAAGATCGGACCATGCCTTTTTATAATTGCCAGCGGCATCCTTCTCAAACAACCCTACAATCCATCTTATTAACCTAGCCGCATGTTGCATAGACTCGATCTGGGATTTTACGCTATCAAAAGGAATCTTCTCTATATCCGCATAGTAATTGAAAGCCTTACTCATATCCTCATAAGAAGGTCTACATCCGTTCTTGAAGAAATACTCCATTGTCTGGTGGATAACCGTACCATATGACGTAGCCTCGTGCTTCTCCGTGGATCTGTGACCCTCCACGTAAGTCTTATACCACTTATACGGACACTGAACAAACGTGTCTATCTGTGAGTAGGATGCGGCAAGCACCTTCTCACCGCCTATCGTCTTGCATAGCAAGTTATTCTCCGGAACGATCATAAAGCCTCTCCGTATTTATGTCACGCTCATATAAATCCATCGAAATATTCTGTAGGTTATGCAAATACCTTATCTGGATAAGCTCGCTCAGGTCATCCTCCATATCCCTAAGTCCGAGATAATACTCGTCGCCAAAAACCTCCATGGTCATCCCGTGTCCACGATATACGTCCCTATTCTTGTCACTCTTGAAACCGATAGCGTCAAGAAGGTTATCGTCTATCTCAATAGGCATGACATCATCTTCCCCTGAATACCATTTCATTATCCCATCATCAACCTCACATTCAAGGATCAATGACTTACTTTCATTACGCATACCAGTAACGCACCCTACTCTCCATATATCGCCAGCATTGTCTTTTACAAGATTGCCCGGCCTTAACTCCTTAACTGAAATCATATTCTTCCTCCTCATGATCGTCATCACAATCATCGACAAGAGGGGTCTCTAGCCCCTCTTCCCAATCATCATATCCGAAATCCATTTATTTGTCTTTTAGATAATCACACAACATACCCATAAGCTCTCCTACCGTCAATTCGTGATAAGGCTTGACGTTAAGTGCCTCATCGGGTATACATTTACCCGTTTTCTTTTCCACTTCCATTATGACTTCTACAAAATCAAGGGAATCCATAGCCATATCCGTATCCAGCTTATCCTCGTTCATTATCTGAGCGGCATGATCAAGGCCATTAAATTCACCCATCTTCTCGAATATCGCCTCCTTGACTACTTTTTCAACTTCTTTTCTTTCCATACTAAATCGACATTTTCAATCTTCTACCTAATTCTTTTTTTATATCCGATATCCTTTCGATATCCATCTTAACATCGCCTGTGATAGCGTATTCCTTATCCATTCTCTTTGGGGGATCCGGAAGCCGGCTTATGGCGAACAACCATGCCAGCTCCTTGTTCTTGTTCTCCCTAAGATACAAGTCAGACGTCATGCCATACATTTTTATGATCGTATCGAATAACGTTGATTCCGATAAACTCATATGCACGCTATACACATTTGATGGTTTCCAGATCAAGTTATCCAATCTCATCGTATACTCACGTTTAAGATCTATGTGGGATATTACGGCTCTTACTATAGGTTCTTCCTTGAAGTTGGTATTAGCCACGAACCATACGAGCCTTTTCTCTACCTCCTTGATAGCTCCTGTATCCTTCCCCATATCGTTATATACCCCAACGATACGGTCCCGGATCCCCTCGACCTCCGGTGTCAGACCGGGTGTCTCTATCAGCATCAGCAGCGACCCTCCCCTTGGCGTTATCTTCCACTTCCCATTCTTCTGAAGCTCGATATAACCAGATGCTTTATAACTATCTATTTTCTCCTTTGGAATGACGCTAGCCATCTCCTCTTTCTGCCGGATCATCAAAAGATACCCGACATCAGACATCGTTAATCCTGATGTCATCATCTGTTCAAAATTTATATACATAAGCTAATGAGTTAAAATATTGACCTAATCTTTCTGGCTACCCTCTCGACTATATCTGGATGATCATTTCCGTTATATATATCTATTAGCGTATCTATTATATGTAACCTTATGTTTTTCTTTGATGAATGAAACCAAAAATCTCCATTTTTTCTGTTTACAGGTTTGAACATCTTCAGTTCTGGTATAAGATAACACGCCACACATGATCTTTCAGCAAGTGATAATTCAACCGCTGCCTTTTCTATTGCTCTGCACATAAATGTATAATTATCATTCTTTATTAGATCGTAAGCTCTTCTCAACACCCTAAGGGCGTCTGCTTTCGATAATCTCTTTCCCTTTTTCATACTGTTTTACCGTATAAGATTCATTAGCCATACCAACTCTACCAACTGATATAGATTGATTTATAGATTGGTTAAGATGCCCTACAACCGACATCTTAGCCCTAACCGTATTGGCGCATCTTAGAAGGATTCGATAATCCTCTAACGCCCTCTCGTATCTTACGTCCACCCTAGCCCTTTTATCAGCATCAGTCATGCTCTTACATGTTCCGTCCTCCCTCAGGCTTATAGCGATCTTGTCCCGTATGATTCTGATATCATCCTCGGCTATCACCAGTTCGGCGTCAAGAACCCCCTTGTATGAGCTAAGAAGATCCTCCACCGCCACAACTTCCCTTTTTAGGTTCTCCAATTCCAATATCATTGAGTTGTCATTTATCCTTTTATACTCCTGTACTTTATTGGATACCTCATCACAGATACTCATGATCTCCTTTTCCCGTTCCCGGTTTATGATATATCTGATGCTGTATTTAGCCATTTCCTTTAACGAGGATATAATTTCCTTTATCCCCATCTTATCCTCAACCGACAATACGGTCTTCAAGAACATTTCCAGCACCTTTATCACTACAAGCAAGTAATTATGTCTCAATCTCATGTCAATAAGGTGTTTCGTCATGTACTATATTGAAATCATCACTAGGCGGTATATATTGTTGCTCCAACGGGATACTGGGAGGCGGGGGCGGCAGCGTCACCACGGTCGTGTCCGGCTTGCCGCTACCCACGGGGGCATCCGAGTCTCCCGGTCTTTCTTGGCGCACCACCCCTCCATCAGGATAATATCGCTCATATCCTTTCATGATATCTACATGTATCGCGTCAATCTCCTCCAATGATCTTTGACGGACCTTTACGATATGATGGAACAATAATCCATCCACACGGAAGGATCGTCTTGACTCGCTCTTGAAACGTTCCAGATTAGGATACCATCCTTGCGGAAATTGCATGTATGAGGAGTACCCGTATCTTTTCGGTATATTTAACGCTACCATAGCCGTACATAACTGTCCCAATGTATCTGATTGATAAAAATCAGATTGCTTTGGCATATGATCCTTTGGATCCCGCCGTCCTTCGATATCACGATTGAGTTGGGATATTATAAGAAAGAAAATATTAGGAAAAGTTCTTTTAGCGATATTACACATGGTTATCAACGAGTCGATATTTCTTTTGGCGTCTCCTGAACCTTGTACTAGAGCCGTATGATCTATAGACACGAATACCATTTTCTTATCCTTGTTTATTGGCATATACTCATTCCATAGAAAGTTTTTAAGCTCATCTACGGTTGATGGTTTAGGGATGTATGTTATTCTGCTAGAGTTCTCTTCCTTGAGGCATCTCTGCATTTCTTTTACCTCATCTTCTGACATCTCGTTAAGGAGTATATCTTGTATGTCTTTCCCCATTTTTTTTGATAGTGAACGTAACATCAAATCTTCTGGGTTCATTTCAAACTCACATCTTAACCATACATAATCATCTGCCTGTGGATTGATATTGACATTCATCACATTGCTCATGATCTTCTGCGCCAAATAAGACTTGCCGACTCCGGGTCTAGCTCCTATGGCTACCGCATGCTGGGGGTAAAATCCCCCCAGCAAAGCCTTATCCAGATAAGGATATCCGGTATGAGCCGGGAGAAGTTCCCCCGACTGATACTTTCTTATCCTCTCATAGGCATCCATGATAATCTCCTTGGATGACCTCCATATCCTATCCTCACTCATCCTCTTGCGTTTCTATCGCCAGCCGTATCGGATTTAGATCCTCTGTTAGCTGATCTTGATTTATATCTTAATCCCTTAGCCGTATGGCATAGGTCCTTCCCCTTCCGATAAGCCTTCCCCTTCAACTTATCGGTCTTGTAGTTCTTGCGACCCAATTCCCGTCTCTTGGCTTTCTGCTCAGGTCTGGCGTTGATCTTCTTGTCCGTCTCAGCCTTCTTCTTTCTGGCTTCCGGATGTGTCCTGTAATATTCAGTCGATCTCCCCATCCTCTTCGTCCTCCTCATCATCAAAATCTATATTCTCTTGCATATCCAAATCCTCTTCCTTTAAAAAAGATGGATATTCCAATCCCAGACGCTTAATCATATACGAATATGGATCAGACGCAAATTCATCTGGTATCTCCCATGTGCAAGGGAATGTACCTATTACCTTTTTAAATTTATCGGCTAATTCGCTACTCATCCCCATATTAACCATTTTATTATAAACTGTAGCTTCTACGCTACTTACATTGCCCCCAACATAAAAACCTGTTGGTTTGTGAACAAAATAAACTTTCTTCATTTTACATGTATTATTCATTTTATTAAAGGTATCCAATTTGATTCGATACTCAAATGTTCCATTATCATTAGCTCTAATGCTCATATTTATCCTTCTTGCGATCTCCATAACTCATATCCATATCACACACCACCGTATCGGTCGTGTCGTTTACCACATGGAACAGGAACTCCGGGCACCCGTGGCAGGCGTTGCTCCCGATCACCACCGCTCCGTGCCTAGGGCAAGCCTTCTTTACCATGGTTCTATCATATATCCGTATATGATTATCGCTATACTTTTCAATATATCTCATGGTATTAAGTAGTGATGGCAAAGACATCTTATATGGGGATACATGTTCTATTGGTATATCCAATTCACCAGATAGGCTTTTGTAAATATCCTGCACATCCCGTTTTGTTCTATACGCAAATATATTAATCTCAGTCATTGCCATATCCATACTCCTAAGAAGATCCGGCTTAGCCAGCCTCCCCATCGGCTTCCCAAAAGGATCGGATCTCATCCAAGCCCCACACTTCTCGCACCCAACTTGCTTTCCCTCCACCGTATTTATCATAGTGGATGGGGCCTTGCAATACGGGCATACGGATCCGTTTAACATAGCTTTCTGGGCTAAAGATAGCTCTCTCATGCCTTTTCTTGTATTTTGACATTAAATAGATCACAGAATCTATTAAAATTCCTGTTCTCTATTCTCATATCCTCCTCATACCTGTCAACTGATTTGATGAAATCATTATAACAGTCCTCGCACATCCATTGATTGATTACTGCTACATAATAGCCCACGGATGTAGGTCTGTTACACATATCGCAAATACCTAAGCACCCATATCTGGTGAGCTTATCCATCATCTCCTGTCTTGTTATTTCAAGCACCTTGAATTTCTTGTAATTGTCAACTACCTTTGCCATTGTAAATTTGTTTAATAATAAAATAATCCGCTATATCCATTCCCTCATTTATATTGGGTTTTGATTCTAGAAAATTACTTATCTCTATATTCATCCCCCTCATATCCTTGTCTACCTTCTTTCTCCATTCGTTGAAAGCGTCGCCCTTATCCGGGTACAGGACTATCCGCCTCCTACCCAATGTCTCTATCATCTCCCTTTTCAGCATATGGATACCGCCACAGGCCATAAACAACCTACTAGGGTACACGATGTTACAGATAACAGCCGTCTTCTCTGACTCTACTATATACACCGGAGCGTCATTGGGATAGAAGTTGATAAGAAACTCCCCGAACAGGCATTGCCTAAGCAGGTAATCCTGACCGTCCAGTATATGCACCCAACATACATGATCCATGGGAACCTTTACCCTCTTCCCGTCAGGCCCGTAGTCCATTATCTTCCCGGTCCGCACTACCCAATTCTTATCCAGTTGCCAGAACACACAGCACTTACCCCAGTCCCCGAATCTCATCATCCCCACCTTATACAAGCTAAATGCCCTATTGGTATGATACGATCCGAAGATATTGGATAGATAATCCTGAAGATCGGATGTCTCGAAAGGATTAAGCGTCTCAAACATCTTGCTTACCGGAATGCAGTTGGCTATATCCGGATCCATAGGAGGTCTGTACCTCCTTAATACTTTGTTTGAATCGGTAAAAAGATCATTGTTCCCAAGTTCGCTCCCTGTTGGATATTTAAAGTAACCACATTTATTTTTATGATCACACACCCCAAACTGCTCTCCAACGATCTGACCGGTGGTTACGTCCACGTACGGCGTAAAACACTTATCCTTGCCGCATTGCGGGCACGTCAGCTTCCTCCTTGGTTTGCTATGATCCAGCTCATACCGATAAACGCTCTTATTGAACTCCCTAAATTCCATCACCCTCTCCTCTCATTCATGACTCTATATATATAGTCCCTCAGCGGCTCTTTCCTTACCAACTTATTAACATCAAACTCGCCTTCTATATCTAAGGATCCGATTCTTGATGTAACCGTATAATTAGTTTTCTCGAACTTATACTTTCCTTGAAGATATACTACGGTAGCCATATTCAATATAGGGTTGTCAGTCTGTCTCTTCAACTTATATTGGCTGGTCTTTGCGGTAGGATCACCCGGAGCGAAGTTATATATCTCCTCTATCTCCAATATCTTTCCATAGTTCTCTAATATCATTCTTCTATATAACTCAAGTTGGAAAGCATACTCGTCATAGAAATTGCCTTTCCTGTTTGATTTGAAGTCCAATATAGCGAATATCCTCCTGCATCTCTTTATCTTCTTTTTCTCCGTCTTAGGCTGACCTTTCTTGGCTCCCGTCTTATAGAACTCTCCTGTCTCGACCTCTATCTCCACCATCTCCGGCTCGCTATCCATCTCCACCACGGCGTCCACCGAAGAAGCCACCTTCAATCTGCTTGACCTCAGCATCTTTTCGATCAATACCGGTTTAACATGTCTTTCCTTGCAGAATATAGCGAATGATATCAGATCCTCTATCAGCTCATCAATGTTATCCACTAATATCCGCTCCATCCTATACTTGTCTATTCTTAGCTTGGCTTCCTTGACCACCTTCCTGATCCATGTCGGGATCAGCTTTATGTTAACCCCTGTCAGATACAACCCAAATAGATAATGCATGATAGTACCCAGATCAGCCCTGTAGTTAGCGTACTCATCAGGATCCTTACCCTTGAGCCTCATCTCATTCTTCCACTTCTCCAAGGCTCCGGACGTATCACAATACCCATTGGCGATATTGTTAGTGGCTCCATCGTATATGATAGGATACCCATCAACATCCATCTCATAATACACACGTTTGCCGGCTACAGTCATTCTATATAACACAGGTGTCGGGATATCCTTTATCCATTCAGCGGCATAATACTGTTGCTCTGTCTCCAGATCATACTCAACCTCCATCTCCTCGTTAGGCTCGTTTTTAGGCTCTTCAACAGGCTTTTCCTCCTCGACCATATCTTTCTTTGGGACAGTTGATAAAACGTCTAATATGCCAAAGAAAGCGGTAAATTTAGGATCTGTATGATATGATCTTAATACTGGTAATGATGATCGCCAATAATATGACGACGCATTCTCGTCCTTTATCTTGCCTAAAATCTTGCCTAAAGCCGAACATCCTATCTCTCCATCATCCGCAATAGCCACATTGTGTCTCTCGGATAAACGAACTTTCATCTCATCAAACGATTCTTGATCGCTTATGACTTCCATGATCGTCCCATAACTATATACTGTGTCACTTATAGCCTTATATCCTAGGTCTAAAAGTAATCTTTGTTTTCTTCTATCCATGATAATAATCTGGTTTTTAATTTACCATCCTCCTCGACTTTAGGTGCGAGATCCCTCATCCTTCTGGCTGCCAACAGCCATACGTTGCCAAACTCGTCCAAGAGCCGGCTGAAATCCATCGTATCTAATAGATAATCGAATCTTGTATGCTCATCAGCCGTCAAGTAGATAATGTTATCATTATCCTCAGCAACTGATTTATATTTCCGTTTAGGGTATAAGTGGCATATGTTGCTTACCCCCGGGCATGGTATGTATGCGCCGGTAGCAGATCTCCTTGTCATACTCAATCTAGCCACATGGGCGCCAAAGAAAACGGCTATGCTCTTCCCCTTTGGCTTGGCCTTCACCCGTATCGCCGCCCTTTCCTTTGGCGGTAGCTCCTTGGCTCTGCATGCGGGACACAACCCCTTACTCCTTATGGTTACCATCCTTCCGCATCTCTCACACGGTAACATCCTACCTCTCATGCCTTTTTCTTTTTATAACTTTTGTTGAACTCCATAAGGCTCATAGCCCTATACCTCTTAAGCCTATTAATCTTACCCTCAGTCCAATCTTGATCCTTGAAGTTGATGATCGTATCGAATATCTGAGCTAGTTCCCGGATATTAAAACTCCTGTTTTGTATCTTCTTATAGAACCCCGATCTGCTATATCCTAATTTAGAAGCTAGATAAGTTTTGTTAGACAATGTGAGGATACGATAAATCGTACCCTCCATTTTACTTATCTCCATCAACTTCTCGGCTATGGACGACGTGGTTTCGTAGCTAGCTTTACTGCCTACTATCCTCATTTTTCTCCGGATTCCTGATCTTACCATCAAACTCGTAGAAGTCCATCAGTTTCTTCTCTTCCTTGATACAAGTGACAACGAAATCTGATATGGTTCCTTTCATGCCTTCCTCGAAATTCTTTTTGGCATGATCAAGGTCATTGGCCCGAACGATGTAGTTAAACGCCTTGCGTTTCTCATTGTTCGATTTCTCGTCTATCGTAATATAATCAGCCGTGACCTTATAGAACCGGTCTCCATCCATGGCAAACAATTCCGCTATCCTGAATCGTTTGATATCAACGCTAAACTCACCGGATATGAATGGCTTCATCTCCTCTATGATTCTAGCCTCACATTCGGTATAAGAAAAGGCATCTACTAAATACTCTTCCTTTACCTTCTTCTTCATGCCGTTCTCGGCATCGGTCTCATAAGAAACCGTACATTTAAACCAATTGTGCATTTTAATCTATATTATTGTTAAACAAAGGATAATCTTTTATTCCTTCACGAATATATCTTTCCGTATCATCATCCACGCCATAAGCCTTCTTGAAAAATATCATAGCCTTATCCGTATCATTATCCACCAGTGGTAGATATTCCCTTGCAAAAAGCGACCTAAGATAGTTCATATTATCAATCCTATGTCTTATATCGGCTACTTTATCCCATATCTCGGCCCGAATTTTACTCATTTTCTTCATATTTCTCTCATATCTCTCTAGCTGGTCTTTATATTCCGCCTCAATCTTATCGTTCTTATCCTTGATAGACTTATAGGTCTCCTCGTCTTTCGTATCAAACATCGGAGTATGTTTGATATTAATTATATCCAATTTGCTGTATAGCTTTTCATTGGATACGGTGAAATCATATCTAGTCCTGTACAGATCAAAGTCACTTAAGAACTTAGCTATTTTAATAGCATCATCCTGATCAAGAACGGCTATATTCAATCCTTCTAAATAGTAGAAGAAATGGGATGGAGAAATAGGTTTACAGTCATATGTCCTCATGATTGGAGGCTCATCCATAAACCTGACACCTTCCTCCGCACATCTTATTACGATCAATTTCTCTACCTGCTCATCAGTAAGATCATATATCTCCTGATCGGTCATCTTATCAATTGTCTTCATCATCCTCATCCTCCGATATCGTTACAGCCTTTGTAAACTTTTGTTTATAGACCTCACCCATAAGGCAGGCGAAAGACCTATCATCCATACTAGCCATAGTATTGGCCTCTACCATAAGATTCATCTCGATGTTCTTTACCAAGATTTCATAGTTATCATCATCTTCTTTATAGAAGACAACTTTACCACCATACTCGAAACCATCATCCCCGGTCTTAACCATATCGATGATCCTCTCTAACTCCTTTACAAATTTACTCTTTTTCATATGTGTAATTTTTATGTGTCTACAAAAGTAGACATTTTGTTTTTGAATTAAATTAAATAAACATTATTAATAGTTAATACGCTTAGGTGATTATATACCATTTTACACTAAAATCGTAAAATGGTATATAATCACCTTATCCTCCATATATCTTAAGCCCTTTTATATTGTATTTGCTTATATCCATACACAAATTACACCCTCCATGACAACAACACCACGAGCAAAAGGCTAGTCGCTCCTGCTCCGGCCTACCTTGAAACTCCACTGCCGCCCTATACCATGCCGGGGATAATACCCTGACCTTCTCCGGTACGGGCGGTGTCATGAGCACCGATCGCCGCCTTCCTTTGGCATCCTCCCTACCTCTCATCTGGATTATCTTTTAACAGTTCAGCTATCTTCTCATCCTTCAACATATTTTGCTTTCTCATGTTATCTACGATAAAGGCAGCGAACGCCATATCATACCTTTTCCTTAACTCATTGACAAAAGATTTGGCTTTTGATTCTACCATTGTCTCGATGTTTCTGTCTACAACTTTCTTCATCCTGCCTCTTATAAACTCGTCTACTGTCAACTCCTCATCCATATAATCTAACCTGAATCTATATTTCTTCTCGCTGGCGTTCTCGACAAGATCGTTCATTGATTCTCTCGCTATATCCTCAATCTTCTCTGATATCGGATTGGATATTTCCCTCATTAACTCATTCTTGAACTTTTCTTTAAGCTCACGTACTACGGCTAACCTGACCGAGCTGGTAAACTCCTCTTTCAACGTCGCTTCATTGTACATAGCTTCCTCGAATACATCTTCCAAATTTAATTCTACTTGAATTTTCATATCATTATATTTTAATAAATTATAAATTTTTTAGGCATATAATTATCATGTATTATTTCCCCTCATCTTTTAATATTAATTTCTTCCCGATCTTTTTAATTTTTGTCGGTCTTGATAATCGATAGTCTCTTTCTATCGGTCTATTAAGTACATCATCCTTGTGCCCCTTGTATCCTTTCTCGTAAGCACTAACCCTTGCGCAAAACTCAACCACATCGCCTGGCGATAAATCAGCACCACTAAATCCTTTTGTTAAATCGAACCACAAATGATCTGATACTATTTTGCTATCAAGTGTCACATCTTGTAAAAGCATCGTTTTTACAGGTCCAATGTATCCATTCCTAAATCCAAATCTAACAAAGGTTGCTGTAAACACATGGCGTCCTTTTGATCCTATTGTTCTCAATTCTTCTCTCATCTCCTTTCTTATTTTTTATTCATAAAACCAGTAATTTTCTTCAAATACCCTTTTGTCATCTCAATAAAGTTCACGCAATCCAGCTTGCTCAACTTGTAAATCAAAGCCGGGTTATGAATTACGGCTATAATTTGTGTTTGCGGTTTATGAAATGACAATACCTTGTACAGATCCATGATATTGTCAATATCTAAATTCCTGTCCGGCTCATCCATAAGGATTGTATACTCAAAATCCTTCTCCATTAATACCACATGATTGTCTTTGTAGTATTTTAAAAGATTGTCGATCCTGTTTGCCCAGAACTCATTTGACTTTTTCTTAAACTCCATAAGCTTCTGTATCGGAAACGCATACTCATCTTGGTTAAACACAAAATCAAAGAGCGAGTTCATGGCATGAAGGTTCTTCTCCCCAGAGGACCTAGATGCTCCATTCATATACAAACTTAAATTATTGATATTATCCAATATATCATCCTTTCTCATTTCAGTTTGCTGTAGGAGATGGAATACCTTCCCGATATAATCCGACTTAATACTGATCCCGTCAAGCACCTTGTCATCATCAAATATATCCGGGAAATACAATGCTTCTGACGGTAATTCAGAACACATCTTTTTCTCGCACAACATGTACTTCGATATCATATTCAGGAGGGTTGATTTCCCGCTCCCGTTCTTGCCTACAATCACATTCACGCCGGGCTTGAATATAAACTCAGAGCCATTTTTGAACGCTTTTATCTTTTGGATATATTTAAATGGAGTCTTCTTGTTGTCGTCTATCCTTATAGAAGTTATCATCTTATATGATTTTGTGTTTAATTATTTAAGCCTTTCATCAATCGCCAAATCAAATATCTTATCAAGACATTTCCTCATCTCCGCCGCCCCGATGATCGCCTTTCGATTCCCGAACGAGAGCCACGAAGTAATGAACCCACTGACCTCCGCGTCCCGCCCGGAATACCGCCTTGGGAACTGGACGGGATCGCTGGCAATAAAGTCGGCGTTTTCGTATTTGTCCGCCATGCATTTCGGCATGTCTACAAATTTGTCATTCATTGTTTATCCCTTCATTTGTTCGCATGCCAATCTTTCAAGTTCCGGTGTAACGTTGGTATTCATTATGCCTTTCAAGCAAGGGCATTGTCGCCAGACTATATCATAAATCTTTGACAATTCAATCAAAGCCTCATTGTTTGATTCAACTGTCATAATCCAATTGTCCGGCGATATCTCTATCTCCCTGCATGGTATTTCTTTCTTGCCTTTTGGCATATATCCGTTCTGATAGTCTTTTACATTACATCTACCAAAATATCTTCCAGTGAGTATTCCGTTTTCGTCCGTCTCAAACAACCCTCCTATCCATCCTATCTTATGGATGTTCTCCGTCCACGTTCGAGTGGCGAATAAAAACTTTTTTACAGGAACTTTTGAAAATGCATCAACATCATGGATACTCCCGTCCGGCTCTTTGAATATCGATGATTTTCTTTTATTCTGGCAACTCCCGTCTAAGCCTATTTTTCCCCATTCGCCATCGTCAAATCTCAAAGGAGAGATTATATCAAAACTGCAAAGTTTCTTGACGAGATTGATTTCAAATGGTGCCGAGAATCCGCTGTTACCATGAGAAGAGAACAGCGCGACAGCTTCTATTACCTGTTCGCGCATCCATTTGTTAGGACCGTCCTCTTCTTTGCTATATCCGGCTAATTCCAATTCTCTTATCGCATGTTTACATAAATTACTGTTTGCGATAATATACCGAAGAGCCTTCTTGTTGATAAGGCTCTTCTTGCTCATTTTCTTTACAATTCTTCTACTCTTTTTCATGTTTAATGTTATTTAATGTTTTAATCACCAATCTCCTCTATCATTCGTATTGTGCCATGACCATCTGTTTCGCGAAATCTTTGTACGCCACTATTTTTCGCAGGTTTGCTCGCATTCGTATTTCCCCGATACCGCCGACCGGAGACAAGGCGCCTGTATTAACACCTCTTCCCATGTTTATTCCTCCTTGTTATATAATTGCTTGTTTTTATATTCCAACATCCTTCCCATCCTCTTTAACCCAATTAACTGTATCGCAATACCAACAATACCCTGTCTTGGAATCCTTTTTATGAGAATGGGATCCACATGTGGCGCACCAATAATTATCATCCATATTGTATGTATAACTTTCATCCTCATGCATTTTGGCTATTCTAGCTACCCTATCCTCCAGCAGATCCTTTAGATAATGGCATTCGTAAGGTCTATCCTCTTCCTTTAATATATAAATATCGATATCCATCATGCTCCCCATCCTGTCCGTACACATACACTCGGCGGCATGGCGCACGTTCCCTTCCGGCATCCCCGGAACTATCTCCCGGATCACCGCCTCCATCTTCTGTTGGTATTCGGTGTCTACCTTGACCACCAAATCCTCTAATTTATCTATTAAACTCATGATCTTTTTACTTCTTTGTATATGACATCTGTATTGTCTTCCCTATCTATATTGCAACAACAAGAATACATGCAGTAATAACCCCTGTTATTAAATACACATCCATCACAACTGCTATCATCAATCTCTATTACCTCCAATTCTATTTTCTCCATGCCGGTATTATATTTAAATATACTACCTATCTTATGATATCCTATATCCTTCAAATACCTTATATGATTATTTTCGTTAAATAATCGGTTGATAAATACATCCATTTTATCGTTTAGACCATTTTTATCTAATAACCCCTCGCACTCATTTTTATTAAATCCAAAGGATATCATAAAATATTTTGCCATATCAAACCTTTCCAGTTCCACCAATTTTTGTATGCATAGCCATATTCCTTGTCTTATGCCTTCTTCTTTGGCTTCTTGCACTCTATCTCCCATATTATTTTGTATTAATTAAGTAACAATATTTCTCTTCGCTCTATTTTGATCATTGATGGATTATCGTCATGATCATACCAATATAGATACCATATACCTCCTCTATTGGCCTTCCACATCTTCCCTTCATATTCCCCCGATGGGATCGTTACTGAATATTCTCTAAGACCCTCAAAGGTTTGTTTGGGCATTAAAGCGTATTCCTCATCAATTTCTATGTATCTCCTATGGGGCTGTTTCCATAACATCCCACGTTTGTCTGTTATCTTAGGTATTATATTCTCTCCATTCATGATGCTTTGTAAATTATGTATTAACTATTGTATATCTAACACTCTCCCCATCTTCCCTTTCGCATCCCAAGCAACCTGATTTTACGCAATCATATATATAATTTTCAAAAGCGCATCCCGAACATCTATCACACTTATCTACTCTTAATGTCATTTCAGACATACCAACTTTATAGTTAAAGACTTCCCCTATTTTATGATACTTAATATTTATACATATAGTATCGTTTTCACTTATAGTACTGCCTTCACTTATCATATTCTCACGTCCAAACATATTGTCAATAAACTTAATCATCTCATCATTGAATGATTCGCTTTCTTCTTGCAGCTTCCTACATTCATCCTCGGTCAATCCACAAGAAGATATCAGCTCCTCCGCGGCTTGCGTCCATCGCCCGTCGTGGGCTAGCTCCTGAACCGCCAGCCATATCCCTTGATTCATGCCCTCCATTCTTGCCTTATCTAAAATATCCTCATCTTTCATATCCTCAATCATTTATATTCTTGTTTCTTATAATAATCTCTATATCGTTTAACATCTTATCTTTTAATACTTTCTCTACCATTCTTGGAATGACATTAAAATCTTTATTTTTAAGCTCATTATCTACCATAAACTTAATCATCTGCTCTATATTATTATCATTCCCGTAAGTATTACATATACACTCCTCAACATATTTTCTTATATCAGATCTAATTGCATTGATTATATCTTCCTTCGTAAGCCCAAGCTCATTATGGATATAATTCTTTATCGCTTTATATTCTTTACTTGTTTTTGTACTCATATTTATCCCTCCTATTCAGTCATTTTTTTAACAAAATTTTCCCATAACATATCAACATCATCGTAATGTCTACAACAAGCATTCTGTATTCTTTCTATCAACGGGATGAACCATAACTGAGTTATTCCGTAACGAGTTTGAATTATTCTGCATAGGTTTATTTTTATTATCTCCATGTCATCAATACTAGGAGATGTGTTGTTATCATCACATCTATCTAATATTGTTTGAATTGTAGCTAAATAATGATCCATATCTTAAATTATTAATTATTTTTATAGTTATTTGATATGATACCTTGTGGCATTTATCATCAGACCATCATCAAATGAAGGGAACGACATATTAAATTCACCATTATCTAGATTTGTTAATTTAACCGTCCCCGCATATTCATTATCCACAAAAAACAATTGACCTGAACAAATAACAAATCTGCATTGCCATTCATTCATTATTTCTTCTAATTGTCTAACCTTATTCTTAATTTCTAAAAGTTGATCATTATTAATTATATTTCTTTCACGCATCTCTTAATATATTAATTTGTTATCCTTATCCTTAAAATAATCATCAATCTCTTCTTGCGTTTTTATTGTTTCATGATAAAAGAAACGCTTGTTACCATGATAATTTACGCAACGAGGATTATCACATCCCATCATCATCAATAATTCTCCACAGCTAGGACATATATCCAAACTCCTTCTTAAATCTATATGAAATTGATTCCCAATAATTTTATCCATATCTTAAATTGTTAATTATACTACCATCTCCCATTCCCCGGCGTAAACAGTATCTCCCCTGTCCTCACCCAATGATTCCAGTTATTTTTAAGTTCATCAATATCATACGCCTCAGCCGACTTACCGTTATCAGATCTTTTTATGACCGACATAATACTTTCCGCTTGCACGCTCCAATGACTATAACAGTCTGTCCCGCATCCGCACGCCGTAGCCCTCCCGTTATCGAACTCCCAGACCAAAGGCCGGAGGCCGCATCGTGGACACGGCAACCATTCCATTGGATTCTCCGGCTCCTCATAAGCATCAATACACTTGTACTTATATCTCTCTACCATTATGATCAACCACTATAGAATTGATTTAATCCTTCGATCCCTCATCTCATTCTTATCCTTAAACATCATTATCCTATTAACAATTCCCTCCGATTCCATGTACGTCGAGAATCCATGTATTCTTAGATATTGGATTGCTGATAGTGATTTTTCTAATATTTCCTTATATTCTATATCTGTTTTAACTGCTTTCCCCATGATCTTTCCCCTCCATTTCTTCTAATATGATTTTAACCAGATATACTACCTCGTCTATCTGGTCGTAATAAACATTCACCCCATCAACTTTATCATTGTTTTCATCATATCCATCAACCATCAAATTATCTTCCCCCGATAAATACACGGATGTTATAGATAAACAAATCAACCCGTTATCGGTAAAGATCCTTATTTCAGCCGGAAAATCATCTATATGGCCTACGCTACTCATATCAAGATCAAGTCTCCCTGTTCTCTTGATCAAATCAACCATAGCTCCATAAGCTACTACGTTCGCATTTAATAGCATTTTATTTAATGCATTTACTCTTTCTACGTCCTTCATAATCTCTAACCCCTTTGTATTACATTGTTATACGTTATCCTGATTTTCATGAAATGATCTTTAGTATAAGCAAAAGACCCCAATAATGACAAGCATGATCATAAGCCAGATGAATGCGCTTATAAGACACCCCTCACCAAGATTACCCATATCCCTAAAGAATAAGTAATTAAAAAATATTTTCATTCTATTCATAATAAACTTTATTTAATGCGTTTATTCTTTCTACGTTTTTCATATCCACCCCCTTTGTATTACATCGTTATACGTTATTCCGTTATCTTGAATTAGTTTCATAAACTGATCTTCGGTATAAGCCAGAGATTCCCCTCTGTTAGCCCTCTCTATATTCTCACTCATCATCCCTATAGCCTGTATTAAGGCCGCTGAGGAGTTGGCTATCAATTTAGCCGCTTCCATTATCCTATTATCGTCCATAATCATATTACTTTAACTTCCTCGTTCCACAAATGTCTTTCATATACCATGGTTATTCCTATCAAAATCCCGGTATCTTCTCCCCAATATTCAAGGGTATATAATTACCTTATTTATAATATTCATTATTCTCTATCTCCAAAACATCTGGGGACAAATAGTCTTGTAACTCCAATTTTCGTATTTGGACAAGACAATCCAGATGTTCAACATTCATTTCTTGCCTATCTTCGTCTACCCACACCAACGTGTCGTATCCATAACATTCTGGACACTGATCGGCTCCACATGGAAGAAGCATTTGCGCTCCACATTGAGTACATCTTACCCAGTCACCATGCCGTATTCCTTCGTATATTCTTGTTTTCATATTTATTGTTTATCATTTATAACATTTACTTCTTCGCTCCACAAACGTCTCTTATATATCGGAGTGATGCCAATCAGAATACCAATATCTTCTCCCCAATATTCAAGTATTTGATTCCTGAATTTGTGACGCAACTCTTGCGTCTTTCCCTTATTCCTATTATAAGGCGAGAATCTTACTGTCTTCATATTCTATTTAAACTTTGGTAATTATATACAACCTTGCACCACAAAGCATGAGCGGACGCCCCGCTTCCACGACCGCCTTACCCATACACGCCGGCTCCACCGGTAACGCCGCCCATGACATCTTGGATGTCTCTCCCGTAAATCTGATAGTGATCGCCACAGCTCTCAAATGTTACTTGATAGCTGTTTAATCCCATCCTAATTGTCTCGCAATACCTTTCATCTCGCTATACGCGATCCTGTGACATCCAGCAACCAATATATCATTCTTATAGCTATTGATCTTCCATTTGTGACTGGTTGTATCCAATACCATATCGTGTTGGAATTTACCGCCATTATGGAAGAACTTTATCAATTTCCAAAGTCTCTCAGCTTCAGCTCGCCCTATCTTGATATTCTTGCTAGTCTCAATTATGCCATTCTTAATGCGAAGCCATACGTTAGGCTGGTCATCCTCCAAATAATAATGTGAATATAATTCCAGAATCTTGCCAGACTTCCACATCTCGATCTGTTCTTCAAATTTTTTCTTGCGATCTTCTTTTTCTTTTCTTCTTTTTTCAAAAATTAAAGTCTCTTTTTTCGCCTGACTGTCTTCCCATCTCTGACATCTGGCCACATACCCAGCCCACGTTCCTTCACCACAAATCTCATCTACTATCACATTGGTCGTTCCTAAAGTTTCTAACGCTTGATGATTTAGCAATACCTCAAACACACGCTTTAACTCATGGACGTATTCACTTTTAATCTTATCCGATCCATAAGATAACTCATGTTTAGTTCCGATCCAGGTGTTTGCACTCTTTTTAAGAAGGCTCTTGGGAGTACCCATATTAAAGAACTCAATATAATCCATTAGACTTCTAAATACTCCCCAAACATCCCTATAAGACAGGCTTGTTCTAACCTTCTTGTATTTCTCGATAACCTCTTTGATAAGCTCCAATTGACTGGTGATAAAAGCCATGCTGCCATCATCAGACATATTATATCCAACATAAAATACCTTTGAGCCAGTTGGTATTGCACTACGAACACAATGTTGATGTTTACAGGTGGAAGAAGAATAATACTTATCGTTAAGCAAATACGCCTTTTTACCACACTTATTTCTTACGATTCTTCCAACCTCAAAATGATAACCATAAGAATAAATACTTCTACCTTCAAAGAAAAAATTACTACCTCTTGCGGATTCTTTCTTTTCGTTTGCCCATAAGTGAGCGACCATAGAGTTGTTCATATCAATATTTTTTTTGTTATACAACTACAGATTAATAATACGATATACGTTCATTACATCCGACATCTTGAATTTATCAACATCCGTATTCTTAATATCATATGTATATGAGTCAAATAAATTACTTACCGCGTTCAACCAATCATCATCTGTCGGTTCTTCTACCTCATCCATACAATCATACACATCCCAGTAATTCATGAGGATACCATTGTACGCTATTTTCGGATCAGCGTATTCTCCTCTTGACATAAAGCAGATGTTTTTGCCGGCCTCGTTGCCGGCAACTATCTTTTTGTAATCTTCTATAATCTTATTCATTTTTCTGATAGTGATTATGTGTAGACTAAAAATTACTTTAACTCAAATTTAATTCCTTCCGGGAGTTGGGAGCGATCCACGTTATTCACGAAATCATCAAACTCTTCTTGTGTGATCTTTTCCCCATAATCACGCCAGTTGAAAGATAAAGTGTTCGTGTGATTATAATATATTACATTATCGGTTGACAATCCATAATCAAACACACAGAGCATTACCTTTTTGTCTGTTTCCGCATTCCTGATTATCTTATCGTATTGCTCACAAATTTCAGCACGCTTTTCCATCATCTTTGCCTTATGAGCCTCTTCCCTACGTTTTTCGATATTTTCTGCGGAATAATACCCGGCTTTAATACGCTCTTCAATAAGCAAACGTTCCTCGTCCGTTAGTGTCAGGGTAAACCTTTCTTCTTCTGGCTTATATGGATTAACCCATTTCTTTCCACACAGGTTTTCAAGTTCCGCAATAAGCTCGTCTGATTCACGTTTCCATCTATCCACAATTCCCAAATTGAAAAGTAGATACTTGAAATACATTTTATCATCCACCGCCTCGGATAACTTGGAATATTCCTTATCTGATATACGCAAATATTCAATCACCACGGACTTATCGCTGTTCTTTGTATGATATATTCCATTTTCCACCGGATACATAGGAGCGCCATAATGATTACATACATGCATCGGTATGAATTTAGCCAATTCCGGACAATGTCTTATAATCTCATCGTGACAGCAACCGCACATATATTCTTTATATATCCCATATTCGTTTTTCCAACGAATGTCAGCGGTTATACTCCACTCACATATATTGTTATGACAATCATCACCTAACGATACCGTAGTCTTGATCTTATACTCTTCCCCGTTCTCGGTATAGTAATTCTCTTTTGAATAAACCAGTTTGCTCGCTGTTCTCATACTATTAAATTTAATCGTTATACTTATGAAAAATAAAATCGGCGCAACTTCCCGCTATATCATTAGCGTCATTGCACCGATAAAAGCCTTCTGTTTCCAAGTCCACATCTACGGGATACCCTTCTGCTTGTTCCAAGAAATTATTAATTTCCCTTTCTTCTTCATCCGATAAACCAGTATAATCACCATTTATCAGAGCACAAGCCCAATAAACTGGAAGCCTGTATCTTATTACCTCTATATTCATAATCTCATCAATTTACAAATTATCAATACTAAAAAAACTCCAACAATCTATTACAATAAACTCTCCTACTCCATATTCCACAAGTGACTTAAGTGATTCTATCCCATTACAGTAATAGAAAACATTATCATTATCATCATCATTGATGCTTAATGATAATTTTATTGTCGTTCTTTGATCATCCCCTGTGTCTTTCCATACGATCTGACATTCTACGTATTCAGGTTCTTTCCCATTCTTTTTAACGAACTTGAAAAACATAGAATCAATATCTTTCTTGACTCTATCTACATCCGTTATCACTACCTCTTCCTTGCAATCCCCACAATTAGCATGCATAAAAGATTCATCAAGATAATCTATTATTTTCCCGGTGTTTGGATTTACGATCGCTTCACAAGCAATATTTGTTCCGCCACACCTTGTACATATCACTTTCATGCTATTTCATTTAATGGTTCAACATACACATCCCCATTCTCATAATAGAGTCGATCTTCATACTGATTATGATGAAGCTCCTCACGTATCGCATCTTCATTATCAGCCCAATACTCGTACTCCTCATGCCATGACTTGAAGAAGTTATCATAACATTGTCTCATCAGATCCTCTAAAGAAAAATCCTCCGGATAAGTACACCATGCATTGTAATAATCAATTATAGGTTTCAGGAGATAATAATCATAACACATCCCTGTCAATGGGCAATTATCTCCATAGTCAAACATCACCCTACTATACTTGTGCCTGTATTTGTATTTCCCATCAATATATTTACCTGACGTGGAGAAATACTTGCCCTTGATAATATATGGCATAATATTGTTGTTGATATATCTGAACAGTAATTTACCGCATAGATTCTCAGGGAATATATCACGATGATAATCTGTAGGGTGTTCATAAATAGGATCCTTGTATTTAAACTCATAACTAAAATCATATCTCTCGTATCCAACTTCCCAATTATAAACCCTAGTATCTGTCATATCCTCAAAGGCTTTCATTGACTTTTTATAGTCTATGCCATAAGCATCCATACATTGCTCCATTACATTCCAGTGCTCACGCTCTATGATCCTTTCTTGTGAGTCTTTTGACAGCTCATCAAACTCATACAGTTTTAATACAATCTTTTTCATAATCCCTCCTTTTTTAATATAATTAGATCCCTAACGTCAATCGAATGACATACGTACCTCCTTATGTTCACGCTTAGGGATGATCGTGGCTATTCTCACGAACCACCACAATCCAGATTCAGATATCATTCATCCTTTATCTTTACGAATGGGTTTTCTACATAAAACTCCACTACATCCTTAGATTTTATAGATGTCACTATACCGGTGGTATCCACAAATCCATCTGTTTCATCCATTGTCAAATCTTCTATTTTATCTCCCGGCAGAAAACAAAGATTATAGTCTTGATCAATATACATAATCATCTTTAACCTAACCATGTCATCAATGATGCCTTTCATTCTCTCCACGACATCCAATTGATCATTACTAAGCATTAATCTACTTTTTGATGATTCCACTAACCTTATGTCTCCATTCCTGTCAACTACAGTTAAGTCATTGAATTTATACACATCTTCACGTGTTCTGTAATATGTTTCCTTACAATAAATTTTTCCTTTATCATCTATTTCAACATCAAAATATTCCAACTTATCCTTGACAGCTCTTCCGTTTTTGTATTTCCACACATCACCTATTGGAATGAACCCATATAATGACTCAAAAACATCATATATTGATAGTCTTGTCTTAGGAATGCTCTCGCCCTTTTTAAAACATTCTTCGGACGAATAAAATAATTTCCCATCTAATGTCTTCTCAGTCCTACATCCTCCCCATGTTCCTACATATCTAACTACTCCATATGTAAAACTGATCAAGATCTTATCAATCTCAAACCACTTTAATCTTCCTGACATATCGTCAAAAAGATATCCACTCTCTAGATAAACCGATAAACATTCTCTAATTTCCATAACAATTTATTTTTTTTTAATTAAACAACATCATTTGCCTTGATCACTATCCGTATCAATATTATGAACAAGCTCATATAGATCATAATCACTACACTCTGCTAAACATAAAGAGAAGACGTTCCTGTCGTTAATCAGGAAATAGCTATCTTCTAATATGAAGATAGATCTTCCTACCTCTAAAAAACAGTCCCATAACTCATTGCCTCTTTTATTGCCAAACACTTTCTGAAAAGTATGACGATCTGCCTTATTCTCGAATTTACGCATCCGTCTAATCCACTCATATCCGTGCCTCACTAAATCCAAGCCGCCGGCTTCATCGAAGCTCCCGTTTTTATCAATCCATTTATTTACATCTATCAACATACTCCCTTATAATATTACATTAAACAACTCGTTTAACCTATCTATCTCACTTAGGTATTCATCTTCTTTATCAAATCTAATTTGCGTCCCTCCCTCCAATCCAAAGGACAGGGTAAAGGATATGACCCAGCCCGATCCGTCCACGGCCTGCCCCTTGGGAACCCAAGACATCACCGCTTTCTTGGATATCCACCATCTCCCTATCTGAACGAAATCAGGATAGTTGTCCATTAAATACACCATCTGACTAACCATCTTATTAACATCATCAAAAGGCACTATATGATACTTGTTTCTTATCCTGACCTTCAAGAAGGGGTTATCCATATTATATGCCGCAAATGCTGATATCACGGAACTAGGATATCTAACTCCTTTTATTATCACCCATTTCATATATCACCCCCTCTTTATATAACATAAATTCATTGGATAAAATTTATCCGCGCTCTCTTTCCCGTCTCCTCGAAAGTTAGCCAGCCCGCATGTCAGGATGCTCACAAGGTTATCCACCACCTCCAACTCGCTCGATTTGAACCACGCCAACTGGCTGTAAGTTTCACCTATCCATATTATACTCATTCTCCCGTCCCGACTGACCTCCTTCACCAGCCCTATATGGTTTTTAGTGTCCTTAATCACATTTAATTCGTCAATATTTGTAAGCCGAACAAAATCCATCGGCCGTATCACTTTATTCTCGTCCATGTCTTTATCCTCCTATATTCTTTTTATTCTCTCAATTTACGCTTAACCTCTTTAACATACATAGGAGAATGCAATCCCCTATGCAATCTTATAGCCCGATCTATATCCTTATTCGGATTATGATGAGATTGATATATCTCGAACATCTCCCTAGCCTTGACAGGATTTGTCCTATCATCGTATCTATACCGCTTTTTCTCCCGTTTAAGACACAATATCCTATTAACCTCATCTACATACACCTTTTTCATCTGCCACCTCCCTAACGCCCCTGAAGTGGCGTTGTACGCCCGATCGTCATCCCTTGACTCCACGAAAGATAGGGCGGCCGCCAGCTTATCCCATACCCGTGCCTCGACCACTGCCGGCTTCGGGGCGAGGGGCATGCCTCCGTTCCCTTTTGGTGGTGTCAATATTATCATCGCCATCACAAGTAAGTATCTTATCACATTCCCTTGTTTTTATAAAACTCCTCCCCGAATTTCACATCATCCACATAATCTTCCATACACTCATGAACAATTATATGAATATCCCCCTCCGTGTATGTTACCTCGGACATTAACCTCTCATTGGTCACCCACCAAGAATAACTATCAATATGCCGTATCTCAAATCCATGATCATGCAACGCATACATAACATCATATCTTAAATCCCTGTCCATCATCATACACTCGTACACGATATAGCCATTGATACTTTCATGAGACCTACCGAACGTATAAACGTACCTACCCATCAACTTATACAACTCCCTTGCCACAGGATTCGGGATCGCCTCATCCATATCAAAATCCCCATCTGGATCAATAACCCACTCTACATCCCGCTCATCAATACAAGCCCTAGGCATTCCTATTGTCCGTACATAAAGACGTGATCGGTGATCCTCGCTTAACACCGTCCCGATATACTTTTCCCCTTTGGCATATCCTATATTATGGTTGCCGGTTATATTAAATACAATTTCAGCTCCTATCTTAATTTCATCCATATTCAAGATGTTTGTATCATTTGTTATCTTTTTTATACAAAAAGAGGATATAATGGCATAATATTATGATATCAAGACACGAATGCGTTATCTATCATATTATCATACATATCCTCTATACAACGTCATTTATGGCATTATATCGTATATGATGCCGCAGGTCATAAATACATCTAATTAACCCTTTTTTAAGGGCTTATTGCCATTTAGGTAACTAGCTATGCCTAATATTTTCGAAATAAGGGCTTTTTTAGCCTTATACTCATCGTTTATCCCTATTATCGCATATCTGTATACCATCCCATCCTTCGACACCTCCACGCCCACGTATTTAGGCGCAACGGCATCCCTATGTAATACGATAAACGGGCTTTTGCCGTCTAGCTCATTTATCAACTGATTAAACTGTCGCCTCGTCATCTGATAGTGATATTATTTCCATGTTATAAATACGATCTCTCTTTACCCTTATCTTCTCGCATAGCTCATCGAAGCACTTATCTTCTTCTAACTTATCAACATAATATGATACACTTGATTTAGAGCTTCCTTGAAGATATATATTCCCTCTTATATTCTTTGAGAAAAAATTAGGCAAGACCATCTTTTGTCTCTTATCTTTATTATCCATGTAAGATATAACAACAACCCACAACTCTGGCTCCCGTTCTTTTACCGATAACATAAGATCGAGACTCGATTGACTATTGATATTTCTCCTGCCAGTTTCGTTATAACGTAGAATAATATAATCATCCGCGTTATCATCCTCAACCATCACGACTATGGGGCGATCGCCCTTCCCATTATCACATAATACTCTTGCCTCTTCCCCGTTGCGGAGATATACCTTATCGTAATCTCCGTTTTTGTATATCTCAAAATCAAATTCTATTACCATCTTATTTCCTCCTATTGATATATTGTTGTGTACGACCTTCCTCTATCTTCTCGAAATAAAACTTATTCCCATATAACCGAGTGAAGCAGATATTATACCCGAAATGTTCTGCGCGTCTGATCTGCGCGTAACCTCTACTGATGTCATTATTATCAATCAGCGTAACAAAACAATGCGATCCTACTTCTGTATTCAAAACCAGATTTTCCCAATCTTTTACCTCCATATCAAATCTCCTTAAATAATTTTTTGTTATGATTATCGCTATTATACCATTTATCAATATTATCGTACTGCTTTGGATAAACCCCATAAGACCTACACCACCTAGGTAACGGCCCGTTCAGCACGTCTAACGCCGTCTCAAGGTCAAACGTAGCTTCCTCCTTGACACAACACCCCGATCCACTTCCACAGCTCGGTATATAAGCTCTACTATACGCTACGCTCATCCCATATTCCCCATGACTCAGATACCCGATGTTGGGTGAATCAGGGAAGGCGTAATACAACATTATATAATCACCCTTACTCCAACTTCTATTATAAGTATCATCCTGCCACGCAAAAACCCTGCAACCGGCTTCTTTCAGTTCCGCTGCCGCTCTTTTTAAAACATTGTCCATATTATCTATATTTAATTAAGTTGTGCCAAGGCGCTGGGAACCGACCCCGGACCATATCCGCACACGTACGATCATGATATATCCTTCCGCCCCGCCAAGGTTTGGTTCAACATTAACAAACTTTCATATCCTCACACATCTTAAAAAAGACCTCTCTTATGATCTTCTTGTATAAGATGTATATCTCATCATCATCCTCATCAAACTCCACTCCCCATGAACGTAATAAATATCTAATATCACAATCCGCTATATGAATCCTGAATATAGACGGAACGCTCATTATGTAATCCTCAAAAGCCTTCTTAATTCCATCCCTTTTGATATGTTCTTTATACTCATTCTTGAACACACTAAGCATAAAAGACATATATTCCCTATCGTATTTAAACTGCTTACCATAATTATCTGTATCTATATGATCCAGTATATATATCTCTATAGCGTCTCTATCGTATTTTGACATACTCCTTCCTCCTCCTTTTGATATTTTATAACCTTTTTCTCCCCATACGCTTTCGCTAACTGGATAAGTTGACCGGTAAATACCTTGGTACGGTGTTTTACGATCTTATCCACCAACTCCGGGCATCTGGTTCTCCATCTATAATTAACCTCGCCCTTAGCTTTCTTCTTGTAATACCTGTAGAATGTTACGGCTACTACCACTTCTCCATTCTGCTCGAAAGCAACCAAATCGTAATTGTTGTAAACTATTTCATTCATGTTGTTGTTACCCATTTTATGTGTCTAATCACTTCTTTAGGCAAAGACATTATATCCTTCACCCTTCTACCTAAGTTGTACATACCTCCCTTATGAGGATAATAGTCCCCTACATACATCCCTATTCCTTGCGGATGCGACGGGTTTTCGTTACAAGTGAACATCGGATAAAATAAGATTCCTCTTGAATCTTTATTCCTGTCACTTACGCATACAATAGTATATCTATCAGCGACCTTCTCGCCGAAATCATATACCCTTACCTTTCTTTTTACCCCATCATTGTTCTCTATGATATTATTCATGATGTTATTTATATTAATTAATTTTCTTTCCATCAGCGGTATATGTGCCATACCATCCCCTATCCATATTTACCACCTCAATATGATGTATATGATAACAACCATTAGCTATTCTACCGCAATCGGCTATCACCATAGCTATATTCCTATACCCAGAATCAATGAAAACACGAGCCAACCTACACCCGTTAAATATAGATACCTTGATATCGTCTTTCTCTTTTATAATCCTTCTCATATCATATCCTCCTATCAAACTAATCTATCCTTTTACCATAATTAGTATATGACCCACACCATCCACGAGCCTCATTCGACACCCTAATATGATCAATGGGCTTATCCCCGACCATATTATTGGCGTACGATATTACATCCGACATACTTCTGAATCCGGAATCCTTAATGGATTTTATAAGCGTCCTATCATACCCGAATACCAATATCTTCACAATATCTCTTTCTTTCACAGTCCTTCTCGCCCTCATAACATTCTAGCCATAAAATAAACAAACATAAAATCCACCTTATCATAATCCACCCTATGACCGGTTATCTCGAATATAACCCTACGCTTTTCTATAGTCTGTATATTATCTAACTGAATAGCTATGTAAGGATATTTCAGAACTTTCTCTCTATTGATGTTATTCAAAATAGCGTTGACATCTTGCCTGCGAAAATACATATTTACCCCTATGTAGCTGGCAACCAAAAGACATTCGTCTATTATCCCATCTGTATCGAATAACAATAACATATCATCCTTCTCGATAGTATATTCCATATCAAGAATCTTGATACGTTTGCTTCCGTCCTTCTTATCAGCTATAAGAATCTCTATTATATCCTTATCGGTCGTAAGGATATAATACGCCTCATCCTTTGTAATATTATCACGAAGGTAAGATAGCGCTTCATCCTGTAATCTTAGTAGTTCTATTTCGTCCATATTTATTTCTATTGTTGCCAAGGGAAAAAGGACGGCGCTGGCGACAAGGCCTGTCCAGCCTCCCCGCAGCCGCCCGCATTCCCCTTGGTGGTATTAACTTCCTCCAATAATCTCATAATCGAATTTCACATTAATACTCTCATCAATGTTTAATTCTTTCCTCATCCCAAATACAGTCTCCCTTACCGTATCAAAATCCAATAATTGATCTTCGGGATTATTCACAAGCTCTCTCCGGTTATTCTTCCTAGGTTTTCTAGATGTAAGAATATATTCCGCACAACAGCTTCCTTCAAATGTCCTCACTCTGGAATACCATAGATCACCGGTCCCGTACTCAACACATATATTCATGTTTATGATATTATTATTCCACGCTTCTCCCGGGAAACGTTTGAATATCCTATCAATCCATTCAGTGTCAATACTTATATGCGGGGAATCCAGATCCGACGTACCCATACCATCCGTATATAGGATAATCTCTTTCTTGCCCTTAAATACTAGAGATTTTACATTAATCTTCCTTCTCATATCTTTTTGATTTTACCAAAAACATTCCTTCGTATCTATTTTCATGCGATCCTCCCAATTGCATAAATCCGGATTCTCTCCCTCATAAAAGTAATAGTAAGCCCATACTTCAATATCGCCCACTTTTATGCATCCATCACTGCACCATTCCACAATATCGTCATTCCTGCATACGTTTGTCGGTTCAGCACCAAGCGACAATAGTTTGTTTATTATATTGTCACCGAACCTTTCTTTCGCTTCCTCTTTCGTCATATCACTATCAGATTTTTAATATTACACTACCGCCAAAGGAGAACAGGGAACGGGCGACCAGCGGGGCCGACCCCACGCCATCGCCGCCGCCCGTTTCCCTTGGTTCCCTCCGCATCACTCCCACACCAACAGACAATATCTACCACCAATAACACCCTACCCACCATCGCTCGCAACCGCTTTGCGTTTCCACTTAACGGTAAAGTATTACCCCTGTTTAGAAAGGAACCCTATTGATTGAAGATACTCCCATTGATTGGAAGGTATTTCTTTTGTTGATTGAAGGGGTTTTCCTTGGTTTCCCTTGTTTGGAGGTGCACCCTCCCGCAAAACAAACCAACCCCACCAACTCCCAGCATAAAACCCGAGACCTTCCTCCCGATTGTTCCACGTGGAACGCCCGTTCAGTCTAGGATATCGAGGTCTTTGCTCTTGATTGCCTTGTATATTTGCTTTATACAATGGATTGATAATAAAGCCAATAAAAGAACTATGATTAAAGGCAGGGCGTCGCCCGTAGCTATAACATACCGCCCCAACTCAAACGCCATGTAACCACAAAACAAGGTAAGTACGAAATATATAAATATACCCATAAAAATATACAATAAGTATCCGTAACTTAGAAACAATACCCAAATAATATAATTAATTGAGTATCAACAATATAATATATATCAAGCCTTAGAGCTACCTCTAAGGAAAGATAAGCCCAGATATAGATAAAAAATATACAATAAGTACCGCCTATTATATACCTTTTAGGATCGATTCACGCACGAAACCATACATAAGGGCACAATATACCCGTCTGTATGGATATAGATATATACAAAATGATACATAATAAAGTATTTTACTTACACATTTTAGATCAAGGCTTAAAATTTACCGCCTCAACACTTTTATGTGTAAGCAAAATATATGCATATGCTATCATTTTGTAAAATACAGGCACAAAAAAGCCCTTCCGTCCTATATCACTACAGTACAAAAGGGCACAAACTTTAAAATCAACGAAAAATAAATAACTACTGCCTTTGTTTATTTGCCATATAACTTACACGCTTTTGCCTACATTTATCAGAACTTCTACTACAGTCTAATTTATTAGACATGTATAGCTCTTTGGTAAGCTCAACATAAAATACCATTTGAGACTTTCTTGCAGCCTCTAAAGCCTTTTCTTTTCTAAATGCTAGCTTTCTATTCAGATTGTCAAACTTTCTCCTATACATAATTTATTAGCTTTAAATGGCACCAATAAGAAACGGTAAGCCGGGGACAATACGGCCGGCGTTATCGATACTACCAGCCGAACGCCCGCACGCCCCCCCCTATTTTCTTTGGTTTCGTCCCTTTGCCCCGAACGAACGAGACCTAATACGCACATACGTTGCCCGTGATACGTATCGACAAGGCGTAATTTGTCCGTCAATTTAACCGCACAAAATACCCTTGTAAGGGTTGTTATTTTGCTACTACATATAGCGCATAAGTATTTAAGCCACCTTGAGCGCTATTGTTTTGATACATTGGCACGGTTATAACACCGTTATGCACTCCATACGTGTTACTCTAGCAACGCATGGACATACGCCCTATACATGCGTATATACACCAACGTACCCCGTGTTTTTACACGGCCTACTAGGTTGACCTAGTGTGCTTACCGGATTGATATAAACCTAAAGATAATAGTACTACCTTGGACTAAGATAGTACCTAAACCACATTGCTAAGCGGCGGCCTATCTATTGCTGATTCTCGAGACCCTAACAACCAGCAATATGTCTATATCAAAATATTAAAGATCTTACCTATTTAGCTAAATCAGTAGCGCGACGGGAACGCATAGGTGTGCTACCATAACGCCCCTATACATAAATGATATAGGGGCTAATTATTTGTTATCTTTCATTTTTGGGGTGTGTCAAATAGTAAGTGACACACTTTGCAATGAGATTAAATGTATACCGTTTGATAGGTACGGCACACTTTATGATACGTTTGTCTGCTCCGTTAAACGTTTCGTAATATATACCAAAATCGTACTCTATAGGCTCATTATATCCAAAGCGTTTATGAGACGATCCTAGTATCGCTATATCCTCTATTTCACTCATTTTAAGCTTTTTGTTTTTATCCTGTTCGTTTTTATCATAGTATTCACGCTCTACTTCCTTGTATGCGCAAAACGTATCATTTACTCGTGGGAGTATTTCTTTGCAAAGTTGTATTACTACTTCTTTGTCTTTAGCTAAAGCAACCAAAGCGGGAACGACTTCCTTTGATACTTTAATATCATTTTCTTTTAGTATGTCGTTTATTTCTTTACCAGATTTAAACAGGTTGCACCAAGCTTTTACTGCACCTGTTAATGTCTTTTCGTTTGATTTTTTAACTTCATTTTGTACTTTGTTAATCTCTTTACTTATCATATACTTTGCCTATACCTTTAGGACTTATAATGGCACCTGGTACGCCTTGTTTGTTAATGCTGTTATCTTTCAGGAGCAAATATACTACATGTTTTATTGTCCAACAAATATTTTGCAATAAAAATTCGACGATTATATGTAATAAATCTAATCAAATGTAAACATATATTAAAATATTGATTTATATGATTGACAATCAACAAGTTGAACACAAAATAATCATTCTTTTTTCGGCTAGCAGATCGTTCACCGTTCTTGTTTCCTGTCCTTTGTGGATTGGGGGGGGCTGGTCCAAAAACGGCAGCCCGGCCGGGCCGATTTCGGGGAGGTGGTCCGTCCCGCATATCCCCCTCCCATCATACCCCACCTCATCCTTCCAATAACGTCCC
>ERZ791794.291-NODE-291-length-41102-cov-19.063586_pt1 | contig 41102 bp, 36 predicted proteins | sample MGYA00510312_ERZ791794 | MGnify/ENA primary metagenome ERZ791794 (study PRJEB30046, sample SAMN00791977) | human gut metagenome | study: EMG produced TPA metagenomics assembly of the A metagenome-wide association study of gut microbiota in type 2... | reverse complement strand
GTATCTGCAATAGAATAAGCTTCTCATACCCTCAAACTTTCCATAGCGTGGGTATCAGCAACAAAACAAGCTTCTCATACCCTCAAACTTTCCATAGCGTGGGTATCAGCAGCAAAACAAGCTTCTCATACCCTCAAACTTTCCACAGCGTGGGTATCAGCAACGAAACAAGCTTCTCATACCCTCAAACTTTTCTCAGTGTGGGTATCAGCAATAAAACAAGCTTCTCATACCCACAAACTTTTCATAGTGTGGGTATCAGCAACAAAACAAGCTTCTCATACCCACAAACTTTCCACAGCGTGGGTATCAGCAACAAAACAAGCTTCTCATACCCATAAACTATTCACGCTGAGGCGGAAGAAGGGTACAGAAAGAGTTCATCTAGTCGTTGGCAACCCTACGTTAACAAAGCAAGTATAAATACTGCCTGGAAAGTGTTTTTAGAAATCCAAGCAGTATTTTTATGGAAGAATCCATGAAAACGCTCTAAAAATTACTGCTTCGGCATAGGATGCTTCCATTCCGGCAGTAAATATCAGTCACTGTAAAAGAAAATCACTTCAAACTTACTGCTTATACAGCACTAAATAGATTTCAGGCAGTAAAGATCGGAACATCAAAACAAAAATACCACCCGGGAAGACAGCAAAGTCATCCGGGCGGTATGCAACTAACTTTCAATTCACAGCAGTTCCTTCAGCATCTGGTTGACACCGGCGGGATCTGCTTTGCCCTTCATTGCTTTCATGGTCTGACCTACCAGGAAGCCGATGGCTTTTTCTTTGCCGTTATGGTAATCCTCCACAGACTGCGGATTAGCGGCAATGACTTCCTCCACGACTTTACGCAATGCACCTTCGTCATTGACGGTCTTCAGTCCCTTCTCCTCCACATACTGTTCGGGATCTACATCTTCCTCAAACATCACCTGGAATACTTCTTTTGCTACAGAAGAGTTGATAACTTTGCCGTCTACCAGCGCGATCAGCCTGCTCAGATGCTCCGGTGAGAAACGGATATCCTCCGGCTCCATCTCTTTTTCTTTTAACAGGCGCATCGTCTCCACCATCAGCCAGTTGGACACCTTCTTGGGCTGGCTTCCCAGTGCCACGGAAGCTTCGAAGATATCTGCCAGATGCTTGGAGCCGGTGATGATATCGATATCATATTCCGGAATATCGTATTCTTCCTTGTAACGCTTCATCTTCTCGGTGCGGAATTCCGGCTGTTTGCTGCGGATGCTTTCCAGCCACTCGTCACTGATATAGACCGGTACCAGATCAGGATCCGGGAAGTAACGATAATCCTGTGCATCCTCCTTGGAACGCATCGCATAGGAATATTCCTTATTATCATCCCAGCGTCTGGTCTCCTGAATGACCTCTTTGCCGGCCTCCAGCAGATCGATCTGTCGCTCCCGCTCTCCCTGAATGGCTCTGGCGATGGCCTTGAAGGAATTCAGGTTCTTCATCTCGGTACGGGTTCCGAACTTTTCCGCTCCCACTTCTCTCACGGACAGATTGACATCGGCACGCATGGAGCCTTCCTGAAGCTTACAGTCGGACGCTCCCAGATACTGGATCAGCAGACGTAATTTTTCCAGATAAGCAATGACTTCCTCTGCGCTGCGCATATCCGGCTCCGATACGATCTCGATCAGAGGCACGCCGGAACGGTTGTAGTCCACCAGTGTGCAATCTTCCCAGTCGTCATGCACCAGTTTACCGGCATCCTCCTCCATGTGGATCTCGTGGATACGCACCGGCTTTGTATAGGTGTTGCCGTCCTCTCCTGCCACCTCGATCTCCACCGAGCCATTCCTACAGATGGGTAGATACAGCTGGGAAATCTGATAGTTTTGAGGGTTATCGGGATAGAAATAATTTTTTCTGTCAAATTTACAATACTGTGTGATGGTACAATTCGTCGCAAGTCCTACTGCCACCGCATATTCTACCACCTGTTTATTCAGCACGGGAAGAGATCCCGGCATACCGGTACATACCGGACAGGTGTGGGTATTGGGTCTGCCACCGAACGCTGTGGAACAGCCGCAGAATATTTTCGTCTTCGTGGCAAGCTCTACATGAACTTCCAGACCGATCACTGTTTCATATTGTTTTGCCATAATAAATACCTTTCCGTATCTGCATTGTTACTTTATATATGTGTATATTTTCCGTTGCTCTACTTCACGCTCTGCTCATAGGTATACGCTGCACGGATCAGTGTCTTCTCTTTGAAGCAGTCACCGATGAGCTGCATGCCGATAGGCAGGCCCTGGGAATCCGTACCGCAGGGAACGCTGATACCGGGCAATCCCGCCAGGTTGATGGAGATAGTGTAGATGTCTCCTAAATACATCTTGATGGGATCTGCCAGACTGCTGCCCAGCTTCGGTGCCGTGGTAGGTGCCACCGGTCCTAAGATCACATCGTATTTTGCAAAAGCTTCATCAAAAGCTTTTTTGATCAGTGCTTTTACACGGAGTGCCTTCAGGTAATAAGCATCATAATAACCGGAGCTTAATACAAAGGATCCCAGCATGATACGACGCTTTACCTCGGGGCCAAAGCCCTGCGAACGGCTTCTCTTGTACATGGTGTGCAGATCCTCCGCATCCTGTGCACGGTAACCGTATTTTACACCGTCGAAACGCTCGAGATTGGAACTTGCCTCTGCAGCCGCGATCGTATAATAAGTGGGGATCGCATAGTCTACCAGACTTAAGTCGAACTCCTCCACTTCTGCACCCTGTGCTTTCAACACTTCCGCTGCTGCCAGTACCGCATCCCTGACCTCGGGATCCAGTCCTTCTCCAAAATAGTCTCTGGGAATACCGATCTTCATTCCTTTCACATCCGCTACCAGCGCAGAGGTAAAATCCGTATCCTCCCGCTTCATGGAAGTGGAGTCTTTGGGATCATGGGAAGTGATCGTCTCCAGCACCGTGGCACAGTCTGTCACGTCCTTAGTCAGCGGTCCGATCTGATCCAGAGAGGAACCATAAGCGATCAGTCCGTAACGGGAGACCGTTCCGTAAGTAGGTTTCATACCGACCACCCCGCAATAGGATGCTGGCTGTCTGATGGAACCGCCGGTATCGGAGCCCAGTGCCGCAAAACATTCCTGCGCTGCTACTGCCGCCGCGGAACCGCCGGAAGAACCTCCGGGAACATGCTCCGGGTTTCTCGGATTTCTCGTCACACCGTAATAGGAAGTCTCTGTGGTACTTCCCATAGCGAACTCATCCATGTTGGTCTTGCCCAGGATGACTGCACCGGCTTTTTCCAGATTCAGCACTGCTTCCGCACTGAAGGTCGGAATAAAATTCTCCAAAATTTTAGAAGAGCAGGTGGTCAGGGTTCCCTCGGTACACATATTATCTTTGATAGCGAAAGGAACGCCGGCCAGGGGGCCTGTCAGTTCTCCCGCTTCGATTTTCTTTTGTACTTCCGCTGCCTGCTGTAATGCTTTGTCCCGTTCTACGGTCACATAGCAGTGGTAGGTATCCTCACCGGCTGCGATCCTATCCAGAACGGCCTGCGTGGCTTCCACCGCCGTAGTCCTGCCTTCCCGGATCGCCTTCGCCAGCTCTACTGCTGTCAGGGATAAAATATCCATATCCATTCTCCTTTTTTAACACCCTAATCAAAAGTCCGAAGACATTTGATTTAATCAAATGTCTTTGGTACAACAAACATGTTGTCCTTCTCGCCGGGTGCATTGGCCAGTGTCTGTTCACTCTCATCCCCATTGGTCACCACATCCTCACGGAAGACATTCTGAACCGGGAATACATGGGACATAGGTTCCACACCGGTAGTATCCAGTTCGCTTAGTTTGTCGATATAGTCCAGCATTCTTCCCATATCCTTTTTCGCTGCTTCCTTCTCTTCATCAGAAAGCTCGAGTTTTGCCAGAATGCCTACATATTCTATGGTCTCGTCACTGATCACGTTCGCCATACTAATTTCCATTCCTTTCCTGTTCTTTCCTCACTAATCTCTCACTTTAATGTGTACCTCACGCAGCTGCTGTTCTGTCACTTCGCCGGGAGCCCCGCACATCAGATCCTGTGCATTGCCGTTCATGGGGAAAGCGATCACCTCACGGATGTTATCCTCGTTCCGAAGCAGCATGATCATACGATCCACGCCGGGAGCCATTCCCGCATGAGGGGGTGCTCCGAACTGGAACGCCTGATACAGTGCTCCAAACTTGGTCTTTAATGTCTCTTCGTCATAACCTGCGATGGCGAAAGCTTTTTTCATGATCTCGATGTCATGGTTACGTACTGCGCCGGAGGACAGTTCCACGCCGTTGCATACGATGTCGTACTGATAAGCCAGGATCTCCAGCGGATCCATAGTATTCAACGCTTCCAGACCGCCCTGGGGCATAGAGAACGGATTGTGGGTGAATCCGATCTGCTTCGTCTCGGGATCCAGCTCAAACATCGGGAAATCGTTCACATAGCAGAAACGGTAGGCATCCTTCTCGATCAGATCCAGCTTCTCGCCCAGCTCGGTACGGATATGACCTGCATAGTAGTTCGCCTTATCCTCTTTGTCCGCAATGAAGAAGATGGTATCTCCGGCAGAAAGTCCTGCCATTTCTGCCAGTTCTCCCTTCATCTCTTCGGGGATAAATTTATCGATGGGTCCCTTGTAGCTCATATCCTCTGCCACTTCGAGATAACCAAGTCCACCCATACCAAGAGAAGTCGCAAAGCTTAACAGCTTCTCATGGAAGCCTTTGGACATCTCCGCATGTACTTTGATGGCACGGACAGTTCTGCCGATAAAAGGTTTAAACGTACATCTCTGGAAAAACTCCGTCACATCCATAATTCTCAAAGGATTGCGCAGATCCGGCTTGTCACAGCCGAACTCCAGCATGGCCTGTTTGTAACTGATGATGGGGAACGGTGTCTCGGTGATCCTGCTGCCTTCGGGAGCAAACTTTACAAAGGTATCATGCAATACTTCCTCACCAACCTTGAAGACATCCTCCTGGGTCACGAAGCTCATCTCGAAATCCAGCTGATAGAACTCTCCGGGAGATCTGTCTGCTCTGGCATCCTCATCACGGAAGCAGGGAGCGATCTGGAAATACTTATCGAAGCCGGAAGCCATGAGCAGCTGCTTATACTGCTGGGGTGCCTGGGGCAGCGCATAGAATTTTCCTTTAAATTTTCTGCTGGGAACAATATAGTCTCTGGCACCCTCGGGAGAAGAAGCACACAGGATCGGGGTCTGGATCTCCAAAAATCCCATGTCCGTCATCTTCTGGCGCAGATAACTGATCACCTTGGAACGAAATACAATGTTGTCCTTTACTTTTGCATTTCTAAGGTCAAGATAACGATATTTTAATCTCACATCTTCCCGGATCTCTTTAGACGTCTGGATCTCGAAAGGAAGCTGTTTATATACTCTTCCCAACACATCGATCTTGTGTGCTTCCAGTTCGATGGTGCCGGAAGGAATCTTCGGGTTGTAGGTCTCTTCGTCTCTGTGCTCCATGAGACCGGTTATGGACAGGCACATTTCCTTGGTGATGCCCTTTAAAAGCTCCGGCTTACGGATGACCACCTGTAATACACCGTACATATCCCGCAGATCGATAAAGGATACGCCGCCGTGGTCACGGATATTCTCCACCCAGCCTGCCACCTGCAAAGTCTGTCCGATCTGCTGTTCACTGATCTCTTTCATTGTTAAATCTCTGTACATATCGCACCTCCTGTTATATAGTGTCCCGAATGTGCGCTCCCTGTACAGCTTATTTTTGAATACAAAAAGCCCCGGGACATGTTAAAACATATCCCGGGACGAATCATCTAATCCGTGGTACCACCCGAATTGACAGGCGCCTTTGCCTATCCACTCTTGTCACTTAACGCGTGCAACGTGTCATCCTAGCTGCATGTGATATTCTGCAGTTCAGATCACCTGCTCCGGAGTGTTCCCTTCGCCAGCTTCCGCAAACAGCGCTCTCAGTCGGTGACGCTGTATTCCTGTCGTTTTCCTTGGCAAGAGTCTCTTTCATAGCATTTACAAATTAGTTTTTCAACTTAGGTTTATAATATGCGCACGAAAGAAATCTGTCAAGAACTTTTTTATTGTAACAGTTCAGCCATGGACATATCCGAGCGTAAAAATCATGCTTGCATGATTTTTCGGACGAATATGTTCATGAGATAAGCGCCGATTTATGAGCAAAGGTAGTCACGTAGTGACGCAAAAGCGTGTTAACGCGACTTTGCGAATGGTGCAGGCTGAACAGGATGTTAGTCACATGCATTCTTGAACTGATTCCAGATCTCCGCATGCAGATCCTCTGCCTCCTGGGAGATATTCTGCACGATCTCGCCCTCCGCAGCATCTTCCGGCAATACGATCATTTTCTTCATATCCTCGGAAATATACTCTTCCGCGGCCTTATTTGTGCAGTAATAGCCGATATATTCAAAGCATTTCGCCGCATTTTCCGGTTGGTTGATATAATCTAAAAATGCATATGCCGCATCTGCATTTGGTGCCTTCGCAGGAACAAACCCTGCCATGATACCGAATCCGAGACCTTCCTTCGGATATACTACCTCCAGGTCCGGTCTGGCCTGCAGTGCTGTGGACACCTGGGAAGTGTACAGAAATGCCGCTGCGACTTCCCCGCTGATCAGATAATCCTGCGTATTATTGTCATTGATCACACGGATGTTGGGAGCCAGTGTCAGCAGTTTATCTCCCGCTGCCCGGATCACATCCAGATCCTCTGTGTTAAAGGATTCTCCCATGGTCTTTAGGGTAATTCCATCAATGACACGGTAATTTGCAGTCAGTGCCACATTGTTTTCCAATTCCGGATTCCACAGATCTTCATATCCCGTAATCTTCACATCCGTCAGTCCCGGATCGTATACGATCAGAGGAATGCCCGCTCCGTAGGGCACAGTGTATTCATTCTGCGGATCATAGAACTGTGACATAAACACCTGATTCAGATTATCGTAGCTGCTGATCCTGGATGTATCCAGCTTCTGCACCAGTCCCTCCTGTATCGCAAGTTCGATGATATAATCATCCGCAATGACCAGATCGTAATCACCGCCCTTGGTCTCCTCCAGCTTTGCCAGCATGTCTTCATCATAATCAAAGTTGGAATAATTGATCCGGATACCGGTCTCTTTTTCAAAACCGTCCAGGATCTCCTGAGGGAACATGCCATCCCAGGTATAGAGATTCAGTTCTCCCTTATCTTCTTTCCCGCCTGCTCCACAGCCGGTAAACAGCGTGACCAGCATGGTCGCTGCCAACAGCATCGCCAGCTTTTTCTTCATAATCTCCTCCTTCGATGCAGATTTTCTGCATCCGCTTCTATTTTCCCATGATGATTATGGGAATACACTCCCGCCAGACACAACAATATCACAAGCAGCATGACTGTTGCAAGTGCGTTGATCTCCGGTGTCACACCGGTCTTCAATTTCGTATAGATCTTCACCGGCAGAGTATTGACCTTCGGTCCGGTGACAAATATGCTGATCACCACATCATCAAAAGACATGGCAAATGCCAGCAGTACCCCTGACAGGATCGCCGGCAGGATCTGCGGAAGTATCACGTCCCGGAATACCTGCCATTTCGACGCTCCCAGATCCAAGGCCGCTTCTTCCAGGGAATGGTCCATTCCCACCAGCCTCGCCCTTACCATCGTAAAAATATACGGCACGCAGAATGTAGTATGGGCGATCACCAGAGTGACCATACCAAAGGGCAGACCCATCAGGGAAAATACGGACAAAAATACCATACCCAGAATGATCTCCGGGATCATGATCGGCAGGGTAGACACATAAGCCACAGCCTCATTCAGTTTTCTCTTCCTGCGACTCATCCCCAGTGCCCCCGAGGTACCGATCAGCACAGCGAAGGTACAACTGAGCACCGCCAGGATCAGGCTGTTAATCAGCGCTTCTCCCAGATCTCTGTCCCGGAATAATTCCCGGTACCACTTCAGGGAAAATCCCTCCCAGATAGAGGTCAGTTTGGAGGCATTAAAAGAATACACCACTGTTAACAGGATCGGAATATAGGTCAGGATCGTGATCACAGCCACATAAATAAAGGGCCATTTTTTCTTCTTCATACTTACAGCATCCCTTCTAACTGCGAGGTTCCGGTAATCTTACGATACAGGCGGATCATCACGGAAGTCAGTACCATCAGTACAGCTGACAGTGCCGCCGCAAAAGGCTGGTTACGCCCCTTGGTGATCTGCTCCTGGATCACACTTCCCACCAGAACGATCTTATTGCCTCCCAGAATATCCGCGATGAAGAACAGACCCATGGATGGGATAAAAGAAAGAACCACTCCGGACAAAAGTCCAGGCAGGGTCAGCCGGAAGCTGACTGTCCAAAATGCTTTCCATGAGGATGCTCCCAGATCCCTGGAGGCTTCCACCAGAGAATGATCCAGTTTCTCCGCACTGGAATACACTGCCAGGATCATAAAAGGCAGCAGAGCATATACCATGCCCACTACGACTGCCGGATAAGTGTAGAGCAGCTTTAACGGCTGATCCGTCAGATGCAGTCCCATCAAAATCTTATCCAGTACGCCGTTACTGCGGAACACGATGATCCATCCATACAGGCGGATCAACCCACTGGTCCAGAACGGGATCATGATAAGCAGCAGCATTCTGCGCTTCCATACCGCATTCATCTGTGCCATAAAATACCCATAAGGGTAGCCGATCAGCGCCACGAGCAGTGTAGACGTGAATGCCAGCTTCAGAGATTGCAGAAAAGTATTCAGATACAACGGTTCCAATATGCGTTTGTAATTATCCAGTGTAAATGTAAAATCCACACCCCAGACCTGCGCACGCTGTAAAAAGCTCAACAGGAACATATACAGGATCGGCAGCGCCACGAACAGCACAGTGAACACATACATGGGTATGAGCAGTCCTATATTCCCGGCATCCCGCCTGCCGCTACTTTTTTTCGTCTTCATCATTGTCTATTACCTTCACAGCATTTTTCGCATCCCAGCCGATCTTTACCGTCTGTCCCGGCTGCAGATCATGATCGATCCCATAGCGGCTGGCTGTCAGAAGCTGTCCGTCAGGCAAGCGAAACAGGATCCGCAGTTGTCCGCCGGCAAAGCTTTTTTCCACCACGGACGCCTCATGGACACAGCCCTCTTCCCCATTCATCAGAATGTTCTCCGTACGGATCGCCAGCGTCTCGGATCCCAGATGCAGAATATTTGCATTGCCCACAAAATCCGCCACATAGCTGGTCCTGGGCTGATAGTATACCTCATTCGGAGTCCCCAGCTGCTCCAGTACCCCTTCGTGCATGACACCGATGCGGTCCGACATATTAATGGCTTCTTCCTGATCATGGGTAATATAAATAAACGTGATACCCAGCTGTTTCTGCAGCCGCTTCAGTTCCAGCTGCATCTGCCTGCGCAGTTTCAGATCCAGTGCACCCAGCGGCTCATCTAACAGCAATACTTTCGGTTCGTTGATCACAGCTCTTGCGATGGCAATCCGCTGCCTCTGTCCACCGGACAGCTGATCCGGCATACGTTTTCCGTATTCTTCCAGCTGTACCAGCCGCAGGGCCTGCTTCACCCGCTCTGCGATCTCTGCTTTCGGCACTTTACGGATCTTCAGTCCGTATCCTACATTATCCGCCACATTCATATGCGGAAACAATGCGTAATTTTGGAAAACCGTATTCACGTCCCGCTTATTGGGTTCCCAGTCCGTAATGTCTCTTCCCTCCAGGATCACACTTCCGGAATCCGGCAACTCCAGTCCCGCAATGATCCGGAGTGTGGTGGTCTTGCCGCATCCAGAGGCTCCTAACAGCGTAATAAACTCGCCCTGTGCCACCTCCAGGTCCACTCCCTTTAATACTTCCGTATGATCAAAAGATTTCCGGATCTGCTGCAGTTTCAATATACTTTCGCCCATGCTCCGGCTCCTTCCTTATTCCATCTATCTTAATCTATCTAATCTGTGCAGACTGTTCCGCCTGTCCTTATCCGATCCATCCCCAGCATAATCCCAGGAATTCCGCAAGATAATACATGCCCCTCAGCCATACCAGCATCGCACAGCCGTAATACATCCAGGCATTTTCCTTCTGTCTGTCCACCGCTTTTCCCGCCAGAGACAATATCACGCAGAGCAACAGTGCCATTGTTCCAAAGCTTGCTCTGTCCGGATAATGGGGCGACAATATCATTGCTCCCCACGACAGCAGTGCTCCCAGCAAAAGCAGTACGTTATCTCTTCCTATTTTTTCTTTTAAAATCCCCTTGCATATCACAAGGGCAACCGCCGTAAGCAGCAACGTGGGAAACAGATATTCCAATGCTCCTCTTGCCTCGCTGTAGCAGCGCAGATAGAGGTTCCACAGTATTCCCCGGGTGCTCTCCGCTGTCTCCCCGCCGCGGACAAAATTCCCCGGTGCCACGATCATCAGAATGCTTCCCGCGAGGCAGCTGATATTTCCCAGATACATCCATACCGGAATCTTTTTTTGTTCTCTGCGGCGGAGTAGCATTACCACCAGGCTTAAGATCCAGACCGTCGGCCCCATATTTTCATTGCTCCAGCCCGCGATCAGTCCCAGCGGAAGGATCCAGACTGTGATCCCCCACAGGTTCTTCTCCTCATATTTCAGATAGCAGAGCAGAAACGCCAGGATAAATCCTGTCATGTACAGATAATTCGCTGCACCCGCTTCCCAGAACATGCTCATTTTCCAGTTGGCATTCAGTCCAAACAGCATTCCCAGTGCCGCAAAATAATAAGGCATACGAACTCTGCCGGCAGCCTGGCAGATCAGCCACGCCAGTACAAACGTCATTGCCGTGTTCAGAATATCCGCCCAGCTCTCACCGGTTAACAGGATCATCTGCAGCAACGCGTGAGCCATGCTTCTGCCGCCCCAGTTAAAATAATGCCATATCTGCGCATGGACAATATCCCCGAGATTGCGGATCGGTGTATCCGCATACAACAACGTGGAATACCATTCATCGTCCATCATAAAATCAATCTCATAATTGACCCGCCATACAATGATCCCTGTCAGCAGGATCAGTGCAAGACTGCTCCATTGTATGATCTTTTTCTGTTTTTCCCGCATGTTTTCCCTGCTCCTTTTATGGCAAAAAGCGGCTGCTTCTCTCTAAGCAGCCGCACATAATAGTTTAACAGTTCTTTTCTCGTCCGTCAAACCATTTATCACCATATCTGTTTTTATTTGTCCGGAGCAAAGTCCAGCTCAACAACCCGGTCATTCACCTGTGTAAAGCTGCCTCCGTCCATATTTTTACGTACAAAGGGAACACCCCTGCGCACATAGTATACATTGTCCTGAAGCAGGGCATCCGGATTCTCTGACGGGCTGATCGTACCACCGAGATCATCATAGCTGATATTATCGCGGAAGGTATTATGGATCGCCTCCTGCAGACAGAACATCACACATCCGCCCTCATTCTGCCTGCTGTAATTAGATTCATACACCGTTCCGTCCCCGGAATCCGCATCATATGCCATGCCATCCTGATTGAGTCTGGTGTCTGTGACTTCATTATAGCGAAACAGGGCGTCCTTGCATTTCCAGGGCCAGATCCCGGCTGCCACTTTTCCCATCCGGTCGCCCGGCTCGCAATAGATCCTGTCATTGATCTCGCAGGCCACAGAATCTGCCATATTATGCTCCACAAGAGGACGCAGGGCATACATCGGCGTGATCCCATCTCCACCGGCCTCTTTTACATAATTATTCCGTATCTGCATATTTTCATGCCCATAGTTCAGAAAAACGGCTTCCTTAAGCTCTGCTCCCCGGAACTTATCATGAGCATAAGTATAGCCCGCTGCAATTCCCCAGCGGCTGACCCGGTGTACGAAGCATCCTTCAATAACGATATCCCGATACCGCGCCACACCCGTCCGCTCCTCACATTCCGGACGGAGCGCTGTCATATAGATCCCACCGTTGTTCATGTGCTTGTCGTAGACATTCCCATGGACATCATGGATCCACAGATTCCTAAGTGTGATGCCGTCCCGCACCCCTTTGTCCTTAGCCACCACAGCCACACCGGTACGGTTCATTTTCTCACCCAGGCTATAGCGCTCTCCCGGGATCATGCTGCCTTCATTCGTGATCTCCAGATCCTCAACCACAATATGCTCTGCATCGTACAAAAGCACTGCAGAAGATACATAGCCGTGATACACATGCGTAGGCGAATCCAGCGGAGTCCCATAATCCTGGTACCAGATCCCCTGTCCGCAGGCATCGATCCGCGGCGGTGCATCTGCTGTGCCGTATGCTCCGATCACGATCGGTGCCTCTTTCGTACCGCTGTCTGTCACATGCAGATATTGTCCGTAAAACACACTGCCCCGCTCCAGCAGGACACGGTCTCCCGGCTGCAGGCTTCTTCGATTAATGGCAGACAGACTGGCAAACGCCGTACTGCACGTCCGTCCGTCATTTTCATCACTGCCTGTTCTCTGACTCACATAATATGTCGCGGATAAGCTTGTCATATGCATCCTCCCGTAACCGTTTCTCAATGATCTGTGACACCTCCTCATAGGTAAAATGATCCCCATGATAGCGTCCGAACAGATCTCTGTTCTGTTCGTAAAAGTCCCGCTTCTCCTGCTCTGTGAAATCCGGGCAGAAGCCGCCTTCCCGGACCTTCTCACACGGCTGTACAAAATCCAGCTTCAGGCGGGTCAGCTCATATTGCAGATACGCCGGTGCGGAAAAATAATGCGGTCCGTAGAAGCGCTGTCCTTCCTGTTCCATTCTCCGCAGCTCTTCGTTGTGCTTCTTACGTCTGGCCTCCAGGCCCTCCATGGAGGGATCCTCGATCAGGCCCATTCTATGCGCCAAAAGGAAGGCTCCCTGAGCCTTCCTGATATGCGCCTGTGTCATAGTTTCCTGTTTTGGCATTTTCTGTTGCATTATTTCACTGCTCCCGTAATTCCATTTGCAAAGCTCTTCTGTAAACACAGGAAGATGATCGCTGTAGGAAGTGTACAGATCAATACTCCCAGCATCAGCATACCATAATCCACACTGTATCCACTCTTCAGATTGGCTACTAACATCGGCATGGTGATCGCCTTGCTGTCCTGTAAAATGATCGTCGGCCACAGATAATTGTTCCACGCATTCATAAATGTAACCGTCATCGCCGCTCCATAGGTAGATTTCATCACCGGAATGAACATCCGGAAGAAAATCTGTATTTCGCTCAGGCCTTCCAGTCTGGCAGCCTCGATAATATCATGAGGGAAAGAACGTGCCGCCTGTCTGAAAAGCATGATCATAAACGGTGTCGAGATGGATGGCAGTGCCAGTGCGATCCAGGTGTTTACCAGCTTCCAGGAGGTAAACATCTTGAACAGGGGGATCATGATCGCTACGAACGGAAGCATCATTGCCAGCAGCAGAATACTCATCAGAATATCCTTGCCCTTATCATGATAGATCTCAAATCCATAACCGGCAATGGAACAGATCAGCAGTGTCACAACCGTGATCACGATCGCATTGCGGAAGGAGTTAAACATCGCAAGTCCCAGATTCTGCATGTCGACCAGGGTCTTGAAATTCTCGATCAGATAGGTACCCGGGATCAGCCGTCCTCTTACCACATCAATACTCTGGTTGGTCGCACCGCACAGCATATAATACAGCGGAAATGCCGACAGAAAACTTGCTATCACTAAGATTGCGTAGGAAATTATTTGTTTGAATTTAGTCACGTTTGTCACCCACCTTCATCTGAATTGCAGACAGAACCGCTACCATCACAAGTATGCATACAGACAACGCTGCCGCATAATTAAATTTCGGTGTCTCCACAAAGGAGATATTGTAGATGTAATGCGCCAATGTCATTGTAGATTTTCCGGGACCGCCTGCTGTCAGGTTCATAGACTCATCGAACAGCTGCAGTGTTCCCGAAGTAGACATGATCGCCGTCATCAGAATGGTCGGCTTTAACAACGGTATCGTGATCTTCATAAACTGCTGGAACGGTGTCGCTCCGTCGATGTAGCTTGCCTCATACACAGAATAGTCGATATTCTGTAATCCTGCCAGATAGAATACCATATTATATCCGGTCCATCTCCAGATCAGCGCGATCACGATAACCCAGCGCGCCGGCCATGTGCTCTGGAACCAGTCCACAGAAGACAGTCCGATGGCCATCAGCACTCTGTTGACCACTCCATCCGGAGCAAACAATGACTTAAATATCATGGAATAAGATACCAGTGACGTTGCACACGGAAGAAAGATCAAAGTGCGGAAAATACCTTTCCCTTTTATCTTAGGATTATTCAGCAGCTGTGCCAGCATGAGTGCGAGCACAAGCATGATCGGTACCTGAATCACAAAATAAAAGAAGGTATTGAACAAGCATTGCTGGAATGTTTTATCCTTGAAGATCCTGGCATAATTCGCTACACCATTAAAGACTCCTCCTGTCTTCCGGAAAGAAAGAAGGATGGCCTGTGACATCGGATAGAAACAAAATACAAATATTAAAATCGATGCCGGGAGCAGGAATGCCCATCCAGTCAGATTATGCCTTTTTTCCAAACTTAATTTTGCTTTCTTCTTTTCCATGTTTCTCTCCTACAACAGTACCGGGAACGCACTGCTGCACCCCCGGTACTATCCAGTTTCCATACTTTGGTGATTATTCGGCGATATTAAACTCTACGGTATCCTGAGCGTTTTTGATCTCTGTATCGATATCAGCGTTCTTCTGGACAACGTTGGTGATCGCATCTGTCAGTGCGCTTCTGATGTCAGAGTAGTATGCACCGTAGTCAATTCCGGGAACATGTCCGGCGAACTCTACGATATCCTTGTACACTGCCTGACCGCCGTAGAACTCATTGCCCTCATTATAGGTCTCAGACTGTGCTGCGGGCAGGTAACTTGCGATCGCTCCTGCATTTACCAGCAGATCATCGTATAAGTCTACATCCGCACCAAAGGTAGCGTTCAGGAAATCAAATGCCAGATCGGTATTTTTGCAGTTAGAAGATACTGCCCAGCTTGCACCACCGCAGTTAGCGTAGTTGGTTGCGCCTTCTACATCATCTAACTTAGGCATATTCACGATTGCCCATTTGCCTGCCTGATCCTCTGCCGCCTGAATGGAGGACATGATCCAGCAGCCCTGGATAACGCCTGCAGCAGTACCCTTGTTCATGGAAGCAATGTACTGATCCCAGTCGGTATAATCAGCCATGATTCCTTCATCGATCAGCTGCTTGTAGGTCTCGATCGCTTTCTTCAGCGCTTTGTTGTCTACCAGGGATACTTTGCCATCTACCATAGGGGAAGCACCTGCAGACTGTAACATCTCGATCACGATCTCAGAACCGCCGGAGCAGGTCAGCATGGGAACATCGTTCGCAGCCATTACCTTCTTAGACAGCTCCATGAACTCAGACCATGTGGTATCCTTGAAATCTTCTACCTTAAGGCCTGCTGCTTCTACCATATCGGAACGGATCGCCATGATGGTAGCACCATTATCAAAAGGAATACCATAATGTGTGCCATCTACAGTGGAGTCAGCCAGCTTACCCATAGAGAACTGGGAGAAATCAATTCCGCAGTCATCCAGTGCTGTGAAGATTCCGGGATAATTGGTTGCATTTTTGTGGAAGGAATAATCCTGCATCAGGAAGATATCAGGTAAAGTGCTGTAATCACCGGCTTCAGCCGCTGTGATCAGAGCAGTCTCGATATCGCTATATACCTTCTCCTGAATGTCTAACTTGAAGTTAGGATGATCCACCTGGTATGCCTTCTCTGCCTGCTTCATTGCATAGACATTGAAGTTAGGATCCCAACACCATACAGTCAGTGTCTCGTCTTCTGCGGAAGCAGGTGTTTCTGCTGCTGCCTCTGTTTCCTTGGATGCCTCGCTGGATGCTGCGCTCTGCACATCATTTCCGGCAGGCTTGCTGCCACATCCGGTCAGCATGGACATAGCCATTGCCGCTACTAAGAGCACGCTTAATACTTTCTTTTTCATCTTAAATAACCTCCTTATACTTGTAAAGTACTACCTTATAAAATATGAAACGCCTTTTGCCTTCCATAAGTTACCTGTCTTCCATATCGTCCACCCAACGCATTTCGCCGGGCTTCAGATCCAGCACATATGCACATTTTCCTTTGATATACAGCTCTGTGTGCTGTGCCTGTGCTGAGTTGTTGATCACTGCGATCTTGCCGGTCTTCTGGAATACCGTTACTTCGGTATCCACATTCGTTACATAGTAACGTTTCATCTCCTGTTCCATGCCGGCTGCATAATAGATTGCCCGAAGCAGAAGTCTGCAATTCTGGGGAGAATACGGAAGACCTGCAAAATATACGCTATGTCCTCTGCCATATTCATTGACTACCAGCTGGCTGTATTCCCCATCCATCGCGAGAATCTGATAATGTCCGCCCTGTGCATAGACGCGGCTGGTGCCCTCGCCGAAATCCAAGGCTCCTTCAATATCCTCTAAGATAAAGTGATCGTCATTTTTCTCATTGTATTTGTCCGTGCTGAGAGAGAAGCACATCTCGCGGTCTACACCGAGCACATCGGACAATTGGAAATATCTTCCCTGATACTGATAAGCGGTAGGCTCACCCACACCGATGAAGCCGCCTCCCTGATCCACAAAGCGTCTGATATTGGTCAGGACCTTTTCGTCGATCCAGTTCTCCGCGCCGCTGAATGCGGTGTACGCATCCCCGACATTAATGATGACCTTGATCTGGTCAGGGATGCCATTCCTGACATCATCAAAGGAAATGAACTCGACCTCAAAAGGCATTCCGCTTAAGCATTCCAGTACTCCCTCTGCGGAATAAGTTTCCCTGTGCCAGATCGCATGATGTACCTGATTGGACATCCACCTTCTCTGACTGCCCCAGCAGTTCAGGATCGCCACCTTGAAAGGTGCCACATAGGAAGCTGTCCCCTGCATATTTTCATGGATCTCCCGAAACTGTGTTACTACATTTTGTATTTCATCAATGAAACCGGGCCAATTACTTGCCAGCTTCAGATAGCCGCCATATCCGATCCTGTCCAGGGGAGACCTGAGTAATGCACGCCTTGCTTTACGCCAGTTATCCCTTGCCTCTCCGATCGGGTCACCGCCCTCGCAGAACACATCCGGGAAAAAGTAAGGCAGCAGCCGTCCTTCGGTATAATCCACTCCCTTGATATCAGAGATCATTCGGAGTGTCACACCGCTTCCGACAGAGCCTACCACTGCATCCAGTCCGATGCCTGCGAAATATTTACCGTAGGGTTCTGTTCCGATCCAATGATCTCCGAGGAACATCATCGCTTCCTTGCCATAAGAATGTACAATGTCTACCAGCTCCTTCGCCAGCGCACATACCTCGATCTGCTGGAACTCTATAAAATCCAGGAACTGTTTGCTGGGAACGCGGAACATGCTGTTGTGATATCCCTGATCCACAATGTACTCCGGGCGGAATTTGTAGCCTGCCCATTTTTCAAACTGTTCCAGGATATAGGGACTCACACTTGCGCTGTATCCGAACCACTCTACAAATTTTTCACGCTTCTTGTCATCGAAGGTCAATGTGAACTGATGGAAAAATGTAGTGAAGCGGACCACGTCGATATGAGGATTGTCCTCACACCATTTTCTCAGCTTGTCTTTCACATACTGTTTGGTCTTGGGCTGTCTCACATCGTAAGTCAGCTGATGCGGTGTATCCTTCCAGTCATTCGTGATGAAATTGTACATGTGCACCGGATCCCAGATCAGAAATGCCAGGAAGCTTACCGTATACTCATGATAGGGGATCGTACGGATCTCCACCTCACCGGATGCCTCATCAAATTCCCATGCATCCGTCGGCACTACCTCACCGGTCGTTCTGTCGATCACTTCCCACCAACGCTTCGGATCGTCCAGCGTGTTGACCTTAAGCTGCTCCGTATGGAAGCCTTCCATCAGACGGATGCGGAGTGTTTCCCCTCTGGCGGTGATGCGGTTGCTGATCAGGTATTCCTGCTGGATCTCCTCCGGATGCTTCATCGCCCACTCATTATCCTTTCTCGTGGTATAATAAGTCGCATATTTCTTCACCGGCTCTGACAAAAGTGCTTCCGGCATCTCGGTTCCGTCACAGTCTCTTAACGCGTCTGCGCCCAGAAGATTTTTTAACCGTATTGTTTCGTCAATGATGTCTGCATCGGTCGGCAGCGTCAGTCTTCCTGTCATCACATGGTTTCCTCCCCATCGCTTTTGTACTATCTTGCAGCTGATGACTAAAGTATATCGGCTTCCGGACCTGATATCAATTTCTTTGTTGCTTGTTTTGTTATGTTTATTGCTATTTTGTTACTAAAATGGTGGATTTTTTAAAATGATTATGTATAATATGCTTATCCAGATCATACATATTTTTATTTTTTCGTCTTTTTTACGAATGTTTTTGTGAAATGTTGTTCTTTTTATATATTTAATATAAAAAATACGATAGATTTGAAAAAGTGCACAATAAAAATAAGATAAAGAAGGTATCTATTTATGAGTAATGAATTTATCAATATCGGCTCCGCAAACAGTTCTCCGGAACAGTTCCAGCTGCGTTACATCTCCATCTCCAAATACGAAGGAGACTGGCAGTCTCTTCCGCATACCCATCACTTTTCAGAACTGTTCTATGTCCTGCGGGGTGAGGGAGCCTTCTATATAGAGAATGAAAAGGTGCCTGTGAAGACGGACGATCTGGTCATCATCAACCCTTATGTAGAGCACACGGAAAAAACCCTTCCCAACGATCCCATGGAATATATCGTATTCGGTGTGGAAGGGCTCGCATTTTCCTTTTCCGGCGCGGGGCAGGACAACCCGAAGGGCTACAGCTTCTACAGCTACGGATCTGATAAAAAACAGTTCATCAACTTTGCCCAGCTGATGATGCAGGAATTCCGCGACAAGCTTCCCGGTTTTGAACAGGTATGTCACGGACTGCTTCAGGTGCTCCTGGTATATATTTCCCGTAAGCAGAACCTGTCTGTCATCTCCGACTCCTCCTTCCAATTATCCAAGGAATGTGCTTTGGCGAAACGCTATATCGACTCCAATTATTCCCAGAACATTACTTTGGATTCCCTGGCGGAGATCACGCATATCAACAAATTCTATCTGGCACACTCCTTTACCGAATGTGTCGGACAGTCTCCGATCAATTACCTGACAGACCGGAGGCTGGAAGCCTGTAAGGAGCTTCTGGTATCCTCCAATCTGTCGGTAGCGCAGGTAGCCACCAGTGTCGGTTTTTCTTCGCAGTCTTATTTCTCACAGATCTTCCGTAAAAAGACCGGCATGACACCGCGCCAGTACCGGAGCCGGTATGCCCGGAAATAATTTTTTCTCCTACAGCCGGATCTTCTTCAGACGGTCCACTGCCTCTACGGTATTCTCGTAGCTTCCGAAAGCCGTCAGGCGGAAGTAATGCTCACCGCTTGGTCCGAATCCGGAACCGGGGGTACCTACCACGTTGACATTCTCTAACAGATAATCGAAGAACTCCCAGCTGGTCATGCCGTTCGGCGCCTTCAGCCAGATATAGGGAGCGTTCACACCGCCGGATACGGTAAATCCCGCTTCTTTTAAGCCGTTCAGGATATAATGTGCGTTGTTCATGTAATAAGCAACCTGCTTCTTCAGCTGTGCCTTACCTGCCGCAGAATATACGGCTTCACCGGCACGCTGTACGATGTAGGGTGCTCCGTTGTATTTGGTGCCGTGTCTTCTCGCCCACAGTGCATGGAGACTGACATCCCCGCTCTTTAAATCCTTGGGGATCACGGTGAAGCCCAGACGCACTCCGGTAAAGCCGGCATTTTTGGAGAAGGAACGAAACTCGATGGCGCAGGTTCTGGCTCCTTCACATTCATAGATACTGTGAGGCACATCCGGCTCGGAAATATATGCTTCATAAGCCGCATCATACAGAATGACAGCACCTACTTTATTGGCATAGTCCACCCATTCCTGCAGCTGTGCTTTGGTAATGGTGGCACCGGTAGGGTTATTGGGGAAGCATAAATAGATCAGATCCGGGGTCTCCTTCGGCAGCTTGGGTGCGAATCCGTTCTCTGCCAGACAGGGCATATAGATCACATCACTCCAGGTCTCGGACTTCGGATCGTAAGTGCCGGTTCTGCCTGCCATGACATTGGAATCCACGTATACCGGGTATACCGGATCACATACCGCGATCTTATTGTCCAGGCTGAAGATCTCCTGAATATTGCCACAGTCACATTTTGCTCCATCGGATACAAAAATCTCGTCCGGTGCAATATCGCAGCCTCTTGCCTTATAATCATTTTCGGCGATCGCATTGCGCAGGAACTCATAGCCAAGGTCGGGAGCGTAACCATGAAAAGTCTCCGCTTTTCCCATCTCATCCACCGCACCGTGCAGTGCATCAATGATGGCAGGTGCCAGAGGCTGCGTCACATCTCCGATTCCCAGACGGATGATCTTCTTATCCGGGTGTGCTGCGGAATACGCATTTACCTTTTTACCGATGGTGAAAAATAAATAGCTTCCGGGAAGTTTTAAATAGTTGTCGTTTACTTTAAACATAGTACGTTCTCCTCTCTATTGTCCTTGGTGCAATGTTGCCGTCGTAAATAAGCAATTTTTCCGCACTACGTGCTCTCAAAATTGCAACGAACATTCGTAATCCGGGCTGATCGCCCTACTTACTTATGTTCGTTTACTCCTCTCATAGAAACACGTCTTTGTCTGCAAGCAGCCACGCCGTGTTTCTATGGAGGAGTTTATTCTATCAGATGGAGTCCGGGTCGACTTCACCTTCAAATACGATCTTCGCAGGTCCTGTCATGTAGACCAGGTTCGCCTTCCGATCCCATCTGATGTGCAATTCACCGCCTAATAATTTAACCGTGATTTCATCGTCCGTCAAACCATTCAGCACGCACGCCACCGCCGTAGCGCAGCATCCGGTGCCGCAGGCAAGCGTCTCCCCGGTGCCTCTCTCCCAGACGCGCATGAATACATTTTTCCGGTCCAGGATCTCTACGAATTCCGTGTTCGTCCGGTTGGGGAAGCAGGAATGGTGCTCGAACTTCGGTCCGATCTTCTCAATGTCGAGATCCTTTACCCCGTTCATAAATACAATGGCATGGGGATTGCCCATGGAGACACAGGTCATACGGTATTCCTCGCCGTCCACCGTGATCGACGCATCCACTACAGCAGGTCCCACCGGGGTCTCCCGAGTAGCTTCCGCTATCACCGGTACCTCCATAGGTGCCAGGACCGGCTGTCCCATGTTCACCTGTACCAGTGTTACACACCCTCTGTCCGTGGCGGTCCTGCCCTCCACGGTAAGTTTCAGGTATTTTATTTTTCCGGCGCTGACGATGGTGATGTCTTCCCGGTCCGTCAGTCCCTTATCATAGACGTATTTTGCCACGCAGCGGATACCGTTGCCACACATCTCTGAGCGGCTGCCGTCCGCATTGTACATCTCCATCTCGAAATCCGCTTCCTCTGCCGGATTGATGAAGATCACACCGTCTCCGCCGATGCCGAAATGCCTGTCACTTAACTTTCTTACGATCTCAGGCTTCTCCTGCGGTGAAAGCTTTTCCGTAAAGCCGTTGACATATACATAATCATTGCCACAACCCTGCATTTTTGTAAATTTCATGTATTGCTGTTCCTCCTGTTGTTACTCTGTCATCATCGACAGCACCATCTGTGCCGTCTCCACCAGATTCGTCCCACTGTCCATACTGGTCTTCTGAAGATACCGGTGGGCTTCTTCTTCCGTCATATGATTTCTTGCCATTAAAAGCTCCTTGGCATCCTTGATCGCTTTTTCATCCGCTGCATTGCGGGTCTTCGGCTGCATGCGCCGTTTTCTTCTGCGGCGCTCCACACCTTCTACCATCAGATTTACCGTATTGATCAGGTCCTGCACCTTTAACGGCATGGAGAGACATACGATGCCGTTGCCGTAGCATTCGCTGATCAGATTCTGGGATGCCATCAGCAGCATCTCAAAGCCCTCCGGCAGATCCTCATGAAGTTCTGTATATATCATATCCGCCAGCTTATAACTGCAGATCACGATTCCGTCATTCAGTCCGTCCGCCTGGCTGATCGCCTGGGTACCCGTAGTACAGATACCCGTGACCTGGAAGCCGCTGCGGACCAGGATACTTTTGACTCCCTTGGCTTCTTCCAGCTTCGGCAGCACGACAATAATGTTCGTCATTCGCCCACCTCCTTTCTTCTGTGTTTTTTCTCTATCATTACAAAAGAAAGGATTTTATCAATACTTATACAGATACTCCTGAATCTCCCATTCGGATACCTGAGAGCGGTACTCATGCCATTCCTTGCGCTTGGCATCGATGTATTTTCCGGCAATATGGTCGCCTAAGACATCCTGGATAAAGGTATCCTTCTCCAGTTCTTCCACTGCCTCCAGCAAAGTGCCCGGCAGCTGGTCGATGTTCAGCTCTTTCCGCTCTTTGGCGGTCAGTGCAAAAATGTTCGCATTGATGCTCTCGGGGGGCAGGATCTTCTCCCGGATGCCCTGTAAGCCGACGCTTAAGCAGACTGCCAGCGTCAGATAAGGGTTTGCTGCGGAATCGGGACTGCGCAACTCGATACGGGTACCCTCTCCGTCTGCGGTAGCCGGAATACGGATCAGGGGGCTGCGGTTCGTTGTGCTCCATGCGATATAGACCGGTGCCTCGAAGCCGGGTACCAGGCGCTTATAGGAATTCACCAGCGGATTCGTGATCGCTGCCATTCCTTTGATATGCTTCATGATACCACCGATGAAATAATAAGCTTCCTTACTCAGACCGTTAGGATCGGATGCATCCTGGAAAATATTTTTACCGTCTTTCTGCAAAGACATATTGATGTGCATACCGGAACCGTTGACGCCGAACTTCGGCTTCGGCATAAATGTTGCGTGCAGACCGTGGCGTCTTGCGATGGTACGCACCGCCATCTTGAACGTCATGATATTGTCCGCAGTATGTAACGCCTCATCGTATTTGAAATCAATCTCATGCTGCGCCGGAGCCATCTCATGATGGGATGCCTCGATGACGAATCCCATGTCCTCCAGGTTCATGACGATGTCACGACGGGCATTCTCACCGAAATCTAACGGTCCGATGTCGAAATATCCGGCCTGTTCGTGGGTGTTGGTCGTAGGCATGGTATTTTCATCGGTATTGAACAGGAAAAATTCACATTCGGGACCTACCTCGAACGTATATCCCATATCCTCAGCCTGCTGCACCGCACGCTTCAGCACATAGCGGGGATCGCCTTCAAAAGGCTGGCCGTTGGGGCGATAGACATCACAGATCATACGTGCCACCTTGCCCTGCTGGGGTCTCCAGGGGAATATCTCCAGCGTAGACAGATCCGGATACAGATACATATCGGATTCCTCGATCCGGGCGAAGCCGTCGATGGCGGAGCCGTCGAACATGCATTTATTGTTCAGTACACGATCCAGCTGACTGGCTGTCACTGCAATATTTTTCAGATTGCCAAACAGATCCGTGAACTGCAGACGGATGAATTCCACATCCTCTTCTTCCACAAGACGGATGATATCTTCCTTGGTATAATTGTTCATCGTTACCCTCGTTTCTGCGCCGCCTGTCTGCTCCTTTTCCACGGGGCGGACGCATCCGTGAAAAATACTTACACTAACTATAGCAATGCCCGTTTTGTCTTGTCAATGCGAAGTTCTCCTCATTTACGGTACTACGTGGGAGGTCCTGCGCATACTATTTATAAAGATCATCCCATCATTCCAAGGAGACTTAAGAATGAGTGCAAATACAAAGATCGTCGTACTTCGCAGAAAAGAACTGCTCTATACCGGAATCTTCGCCGCGCTGGGGGTGTTGTTCATCATATTACTGTTAATGCTGTTGCTGCCGGGCAAGGATACGTATGCCTCCTCCGGGGCACCGGATTCCCCTGACAGTACTGCTGCTACCGAAATGCCGGATAATGTGGCGGATGTCTCCAACGGGGCCGTTGCCGATACCGGCAATACATATATCCCCGGAATCTATACCACGGAGCTGATCCTCGGCAGTGAGACCGTCAATGTGGAAGTCATCGTGAGCGACCACGCCATCACATCCGTCAACCTCGCCGATCCGAGCGAAACACTTACTACCATGTATCCACTGCTCGAGTCCACCATGGAATCCCTGAATGACCAGCTCTGTGAGATGCAGGATCCGGAGCAGGTCACCTATTCCGCAGAGACCAGATATACTTCGCTGGTGCTTCTGGAAGCGGTGAAGGCATCCCTGGAGAAGGCAAAGCCTAAGGCTACGCCGGAAGCGACGGGCACGCCGGATGCAACGAATGCACCGGCAGCCTCCCCGAATGTACCGAAAGCGGATATCAATCCTGCGGCATAAGGGCTCATGTGCCGTGCATAAAATTCAGTACTAACGTAAAAAAGGGTGCATGCCTCCCGGCATGCACCACATTGTGCGTTTTATTGTAATATTTTGTTTGCAACACTGGGTTTATTTTATACTATTTGCGGTAGAGATGCAAGGGAAAATTACTTCTCTTGCTTCTTTGCTCTTGCTGCTTTCAAAACATCAGCAAGATTATCGCCATTAAGCACTCCCGGATAATTTTCCTGAAATCCCACTAAAGTATCTTTATTTTCCTGCTCACTTTATACTCCAATATCCGCCTTTACTCGGGCCTTCATATTCGATTATTCCACTAGTCTTCAATTTATTTATTGAACGTTTAACCGTACTGAGTGAAACCTCTATCTGACTCGCCATTTCCTCTCGTGTTACATACTTATTCATTCGTATCAACTGCAAAATAGCATCCTCCACTGATGTCGCATTTTGGGGTTCATTTTGGGGTTCATTTTGGGGTTCATTTTGGGGTTCACCTTGTTCCATTAAGAAATCCGGATGAATAGGTATCTCAACAGTAACTGCTCTTCTTTCATCATCCGTTTCAAATGTCGCTTTAGGAGAACCATTATCTCTAAGTTCCTCTTGTATAGTAGGAATTCCTGTAGATTTTCCTTCTGTCAAATCTAACTCCTTCAAAAATTCTCCCAATCGTTTGTTTCTATAATATCGAGATTTGAATCGTTCTCCCTCAGCAATTGTCTTTTGCGAGATTGAACGGTCAATACCTGGATAACTAATAATTCGAACACAATCTGGTTCAATCTCTATGATTATTGCCTGATAGGATTGATAATCACGATGATAAAAAGCATTGACCACAGCTTCCTCTAACGCCTGATACGGATAGCTGTACCGGCGAATGGCTTCCATCTGATAATCTACTTTCGTGACCTTTTCCTCAATCACCATGTCCTGTAGCTTTTCCATAGTTCTTTTAATCATTGTCGGCACAGAGCCTTTGATAACCGGCACTTCAATAAAATTATTTGGATTTTTAATGCTACCTTCCGGAAATTTTGTAATTTCAACCTGCGTATATGGAAAGAATTTGTCCAAATGCTCACAAAACATCATCAGTGCCGCATTAGATATACATAGCTGCTCCGGTGGTCCTACAAGAAGCTGCATGTCTCCAAGCACTTCCATAACACCACGTTTTCCAATCTGCTTTGCCAGCTTGCTTTTGGTTGTATTGAGATGGTCCGTTAACAACGCAACCGATATGTCTGACTCTGTAGCCTCAAAATTAGGCCTCGTGTCAAACGGTGCGTAGTTTGTCATATTAATTAATTCTCGTTCCTGCTCCGCATTTGCACGAACCGAGCTTGTCGCATACCGTATATAGTAATAATACTTTTTATCCTTCTTAGCAGTAACATGCTCTGGTGCCTTATACGGTCTTTGCACTCCAGGTGTCACCCACAATACAACAACATTTTTCCCATCAACTTGTTCAATGATCACACGTGGAAAATATGCCGGAATCATTGTATTATTATAACCCAAAAGTTCCTTTTGTATGGTATCCAACTCATATTCTTCCAAACCCTTTACCGGGCGAACTGCAACACCGTTTTTCTCCTCGACACCAATCAAAACATATCCGCCACCAACATTGTCAAAATCATTGGCAAATGCACAAATGCTATGATAAATATCATCCGGATTCCACGATGCTTTAAATTCGATCCTATCAGATTCCACTCTTCGCTTATTTAATAAATCTTCTATGCTAAGCTCCAATTCCATTTACTTCACCACTTTCATAATTTAGGACTGCCCATCTCTTTCTCAGCATTCTCTCGTTTAATCCGATAATCCGAAAGCACTTTCAGTATTTCCGGGTCAGTTACATTGGATTCATAATCTGAAAAATCATTACTTTCAATTATTGGCTTAATTTGTTTCATCATTAACCATAATTTATCGTAACAAATCAATTTGCTCCTCCCAATAAGACGAAAAACACCAAATTAATTCTACCACTTACCTTTTAGCAGTTTCAACAAAAGCTTTCGTTTTCCACTCAAAACACCTTCGTCGGAGAAAGCATTGCTTGCTGCTCTCTAACCTACGAAGATGCCGACAGCGGATATCAATCCTGCGGCGTAAGGGACTCAGGTACCGTGCATAAAATTCAGGGCTGACTCAAAAAAAGGCGCATGCCTCCCGGCATGCACCCCGTTGTGCGTTTTATTGTAATATTTTGTTTGCAACACTGGGGCTTTTTATACTATTTATGGGGGAGATGCAAGGGAAAATTATTTCTCTTTTTCTCTTTTATCAGCAGATATTTCGCACCTCATTTTCTACAATATTAAATCGTATAAATTCCGGTATCGCATTTGCAAGTGCCTTTTCTTTTATACGTTCATCTCCCGTCGCTGCATATGCCGCTTCAACACCTGCAGAAAAATATAATTTTTCAAGCTTCTGGGAGCGAATATCATTATAATTTGTACAAAGAGGTACATCGTTCATCCTGGACAAGTAATCAATCATAGCCAGCAGATACATAGCTTCTCTGCACCATCTGCGCTCATAAAGCTTTCTTACTTCATCCGTCTCAAGTGTTTCGATAATAAAATCTATATCACCCATATCCTTTACATGATGGCATGTATTATTTTTAAATGTTTCAAACGAACATCTATAATCTATATTATCTGCACTATTATTTTCCAATATTGCGTCTACCGTTACATTAAGCACCTTGGCGATTTTATGCAGAGTTCCTGCCGTGCATTTATCAAGGTCTGCTTTTCCATTACAGATATCAGTAATTGTTGTCATTGCAACTCCGCTTTCCTTGCTCAAACGATACCTCGACATTTTTTCTTTTTCAAGTAAATCATTAATTATCATCTGCTTCCCTCCTATTTATTAATATATCGGTCAGCCGAACTATTGTCAACAATATTATTTACAATTAATATATCCGAGAATTACTGGATCAAAAGCCGTCTTCATTAAAAACATTTTATTCAAATTGATTTTAATAAAATTCTTCTGAATAAAATTCAACATGAACTCTTATGTTTTGCAATCTTTTACCATTTTTGACAAAATAGAAAACGCTTATGCTACGAGATTCCTATGGAATTAATTTGGAAGTTTTAACAGTAAAAAACATAAAAGAAGCCGGTGCATCAGCACCGACTTCTCTTGTATTACGTTAGTTATGAACCTTTTACAGAGATTACTGTAACAGAGACAGTACGCCCTGGTTGGACTGGTTAGACTGAGCCAACATAGCCTGACCTGCCTGAGCCAGGATGTTGTTGTTGGAGTACTTAACCATCTCAGTAGCCATATCGGTATCACGGATCTGGCTCTCTGCGCTGGTGGTATTCTCAACTACGTTGTCCAGGTTGTTGATGGTGTGCTCAAGTCTGTTCTGAACTGCACCAAGTGCGGAACGCTGGGTGGAAACCTTCTGAATAGCTTCCTTGATGGTCTCAACAGCGCTCAGGGCATTCGTGTCATCTGCTCCGTCAACCTTCAGACCATTTACACCTAAGCCCTTAGCAGACATAGCGTCAAGGTTTACGCTAATCTGGTTGTTGGAAGTAGCATCTGCACCTACATGTAAAGTAAGCTTTAATGCCCCGGCAAGATCCTGCTCTGCAGAAACATTGGCTGCATCAAGGAGTACCTCATTTCCTACTGCATCATACACCTTACCGGCATCATTCCTAGGAGCTGGACTTACTGTACCATCAGCCCCAACCGATGCAGTAAAATACTTGTTCAATGCATTAGCAGGAATTCCATTTCCATCCTTATCATAATATTTTGCTGCTTTTCCGTTTTCCTGTGCTCCAGTAATAGTAGAGAAGGTAATCGCTTTTGCTGTAGTTTTGCTTACAGGCGTTGCTGCGTCAGTAGCTGACGTGCCTCCACCCATTGTTACAGTTGCTACAGTTTTTCCATCTTTTGTCTGAATAGTCGCCTTTGTTTCATCAGCCTTATCCTGAACAATTTTATAGTTGTCTGCTGCTGATCCAACCAGTTTTGCCGTATATTTGTCTGTCGCCTTATTTGCTGCAGCATCATAAGTAGAGTTGAAACTAATATTTAATCCACCATTCTTCAGTGCTGCTGCAACAGCATTCTGATCCTCCATGCTAGAATCCGTAACTGTACCAAATTCAACTTTTGCTGTTAATGAAGACGTTGCATCCGTTACAACGGCTCCTGCATTTGCTGTTGCTGCTACATCTGCTGTAAATGTCTTGTAGTTATAAGTGAATTCTTTTGTTGCCTCTCTGTCACCTTTCAGCAGATAGGTCTCATTGAACTTGGTGGTTTCAGCAACACGGTCAATCTCAGTGGTCAGCTGATCGATCTCGTTCTGGATGTAGCTTCTGTCATCTTCGGAGTTAGTGCCGTTTGCAGACTTTACAGCCAGTTCATTCATTCTCTGCAGCATATCCTGAACTTCGTTCAGAGCACCTTCAGCGGTCTGCACTGCGGAGATACCGTCCTGTGCGTTGCTGGAAGCCTGTGTCAGTCCTCTGATCTGCTTTCTCATTTTCTCACTGATGGAAAGGCCAGCTGCATCATCTGCTGCTCTGTTGATCTTGTATCCGGAAGAGAGTTTCTCAGTAGACTTTGCCTGAGAAGCAGTGGTCAGACCTAACATTCTGTTAGAGTTCATAGCTGTAAGATTGTGTTGTACTACCATAATATATTCCTCCTTGAATTGACGAGCGCTTCCCTGCGCTCCGTTATTAGCTTTGGCAATGTCAGCTTCAAGTTCGCACATCCTGTCACTTTCATCGCCATTGTCTTCCGTTTCTCCGGCGTGCGAAACCTTAGATTCAGAAGAATGGTTAGGTAAGCAAATGTTTTATTTGCTTTACTTGATAAGTATATCGGAGAGGATTTTGGAAACTTAACCCCTCTTTGAAAAAAAATTTGACTTTTCATTCCGGCATTTTTCGAAAATACGATATTCTTAGACATTTACATCATGATCTGCTCAAATTTTCCCATGTCACAGAAATCCTGAATTTTCACGTTTTAATGCTGCAGCAAACTCATTTTCGGCTATTACATATTCTGCTCATTTTGCCGAAATAGATAGTAACAACATAATGAAGCGGAGGGTAATTATGCAAGTAAAAAATTATTCCTATTTTGTAGGGGAAGATCAAGTACAAAACAGACGTCATTCTGTATCAGATGGCAAAAACGGCAAAGCAAAAAACGGTGGTAAATCCATAGATGCCCGCAGTATGGCTTCCGTCACCGATCCGATCGCTACAAAGAAGGCCCAGGTTCGGAAAAAAGCTATGAAGATCATCGGGGATGCCTTTGCCGGAGAGAGTAAGATTGATGACGATATGGCAAATCGCAGAGAAAAAATACGCTCTCTCACCAGGGAAATCGGTGACAGCACAAAGGCGATCAGTGATATCGAAGCCTCCAGAGCCGCCCTGCAGGATAAATTCGGTGTGTCCTCAGACAGCCAGGAACAAAAAGATCTGGAACTACTGGCAAAAGGCGTAGAGACCGGCTTCTCCGGTTCGGATGTCCGCTTAACGAAAGAGGAAGAAGAACAGATTGCCAAAATAAAAGCTGCCGGATTAACAGAATACCAGCAGCAGTCTCTTGCCTTAAAAAAATCAGAAGAATCCTATGTCAACGAACTTGCCGACGCCAGGAATGAGATTCAGACAGAAAATGCCGTGATCCGCCAGACGAAGATTGAACGGTTAAAATCCAATTCCATGGGAGCTGCATTTGAGCAGGCAGATGCAGTAATGGGCGCTGCCAGCGACGAGATCATGGGCATGCTGATTGCGGAAGGCAAAGACCACATCGACGAGAAGCAGGAAGAAGAGAAGAAAACAGCCGAGGAAGCTGCAGACAAAAAGAAGGAACTGGAAGAAAAACTGCAAGCCAGAAAAGACGAAAAGAACGAGCAGGAAGAGCTGACAAAAAATATCGTGGAAGCTGCGAACAAGCAAGCCGGTGGTACAGACAGCGTAGTTCAGGCCCAGCAGGAGATCAAGGATATGATGAACAAATTAAAACTGGTCGAAGATGACGTCAAAGGTGCCGCGGTCGATCAGGGAATCTGACTATTCTGCCATTCATCAACAACGTATGAAAATTTGCTTTCGCTATTGCCAAATTCACTTCTAAAAATCGCGCCCAACATCCGATATCGAATGGTGGGCGCATGATTTCTTCCGTTATTTTTCTTGTATAATAGTCCTATACCAAAGTGAAAAAGGGGAAACGATTCCATGAAAATTGCAATATGCGATGACGATAAGAATGAACTGTTCCGGATACTGTCTGTTCTCGCAGATTACCAGACACAGCGAAACATAGATTTTTCCTACAAACCTTTCGACAACAGTACGGAGCTGGCGTCGAATCTTTTACAGGAGCATTATGATATTTATCTGTTGGATGTGGTGATGCCGGGACTGAACGGCATCGAACTGGCCAAAGAGATCCGAAGCAGTGACAAGGCCGCAGACATTATTTTCCTGACGTCTTCTCCCGAATTTGCGGTAGAGAGTTATACCGTGAAAGCTTCCAATTACCTGGTGAAACCCGTTTAAAGAGACCGGCTGGTTGAAGCTCTGGATGACATCATGCGTACCAGAACCGAAGACCGCGATTCCTGTCTGGTATTGAAGAGCAGCGTCGGCGTACACAAAGTCCATATGTCTGAAATCATTTATATTGAAGCCTTGAACCGAAAAATCATTTATTACCTGAGAAACAACAGTCAGATCACCTGCGTGGAAAAGTTTGCTTCTGTCTGCGACCAGTTGCTGCAACACCCGGAATTTCTCCTTGCACACCGCTCTTTTCTGGTCAACATGAACTATATTCGCAGGATCGACGCAGCCGACCTATATCTGGCAAACGGCAAGTGCCTTCCGCTTGCCCAGCGCAGGATCTCGGAGATCAAGAGACTCTACCTTGCTTTTCAAATGGAGGAATCCATATGAGTGAATTTGTATCCCTTTTAGGACTTATCAATTACGGCTTTGTCCTTTTCTTTGGTATCGTGATGTCTCTCTACCTGGCAGATATCCATTTTGAGGACAATAAGATCCCTTATATCATCACGATCCTTGCTTTGGGCGCAATACAGCTTCTGTCTTACCTTATGATGGGGGAGAATCTGCTCTATAAATGCTATCCGCTGCTCATACATCTGCCGCTGGTCCTCCTGATCCGTTTTGCCTTTCACCGGAATATCTATATCGCGACGATCTCTGTGCTGTCCGCTTACCTGATGTGCACTCCCAGAAAATGGTTCGGCACGCTGGCAGCCTTCTTTTTCGACGGCAGTCCGGTTGTAGCCAATCTCGTCTCTATCTGCGTGACGATTCCGCTGCTGTATCTGGTCATCCGCTATATTGCGCCTTATATCATCCGTCTGCATTATGAGAATAAGAAGACTCTGTTGCTCTTTTTCCTGCTGCCGCTTTCCTATTACATTTTGGAATACACTCTGACCGTTTACACAGATCTCTTGTATACCGGTGGTCCGGTCATTATTGATTTCATGGACAGCTTTCTTGTGCTCTTCTTTTTTATCCTGGCTATGGTGTCGCTGGATTTTTCCAATAAAAAAAGCACGGCGGAACGTGAAAATCTGCTGCTTACCACCGCAGCCGCACAGGCGTAGAAGGAGATTACACAGTTATCCACTTCTCAGAAGCAGGCGTCCATCTATCGTCATGATCTGAGACATCATATGACCTTTTTGCAAAACTGTATTGCAGAAAATGAGTTGGAACAGGCTTTGGAATATATTCACCAGATCTGTGCCGATATCGATAACAGCCGTGTGATCAGATACTGTGAAAACGACGCTCTGAACCTGATTCTCTCTTCCTATGCCGGTCAGGCGTCAGATGCCGGAATCGAATTGCAATTTACCGTGACTGCCACCGATTTTACACGCTTTCAGATCACTGATCTGTGTAGCCTTTTTGCAAATGCTCTGGAAAATGCGATTTACGCCTGCGAAAAGATTCCTGCTCCTGAGAAACGCTATATTACGCTGAAAGTTTATGAAAAAAATAACCGGATCTGTATACAGATAGCAAACAGCTATCTACAGGAGCCGGTATTTGAAAATGAGATTCCCATCTCTCACGAACCCAATCACGGTCTCGGCACCAAAAGCATGATCTCCGTTGTAGAAAAATATCACGGAGTGTATGGATTTTTTGCTGAGGATGGGAAATTCCGGTTTCAGGCATCACTGTAAACAGTCTGGTTTACGTTCCTTTACGTATTTTCTAATATATATACGTAATGAGCATGCCACTTCTTACAGTAACCACAATTTTTCTAATCCGAATGCAATATTTTTTTATTTTTTATTTTTTTCTTATTTAGGGATAAAGACGTATACGCAAAAACATTTTTGAAATTATAGGTCCCTGTCTGATATTCAGGCAGGGACTGTATTTTAGATCATCCAGACCGGTACGATATAATTGTCTCTGTCAATCGCACTAAGTCCCGGTTTCATGCAGATAACTGCGCCCTTCGCACGAGGCGTTGATGCCTTGTCGAGTAATTCAAATACCTTTACCAGCTCTGTTCCGGGATTTGCAGTTTTCTTAATCTCAATCGGATTCAATATTCCATCATGTTCCAGGACAATATCAATCTCCCTGGCATCTTTATCACGATAATAGTACAAATACGGCTCTTTTCCACAATTCAGGTAGGTTTTCCGAATTTCCGCGACCACGTAATTTTCCAAAATGGCCCCGTTCATAGCACCGCATTCTAACGTTTCCGCACTGCTCCATTTCGTCAGGTAACACACCAGACCCGTATCGTAGAAATACAGTTTTGGCGTTTTCACAAGGCGCTTCAACAAATTATTAGAATACGGATGAAGATAAAAAATAATTCCCAGCGTTTCCAGAATTGTCAGCCAATCCTTCGCCTGCGTCTGATTGATATCTGCATCTCTGGCAATCTCTGCTGCATTAACCATCTGCCCACATCTTGCTGCCACCGCAGTAATAAACCGGAGGAACTTAAGCGAATCTATGGCATCCGATAATTCTCTTACATCCCGCTCAATATAAGTAGACAGATAACTGCTGTAAAAAAGCTGACTGTTACTGTTAATACCGCTTACGATCGCAGGCATGGAGCCCTGATAAATCCGCTCAAAGATCTCTCTTGTATCAGCTTGCTCTCTCTCTTTCTGCCTCTCGCTTAAGTCCTCCAGATCTACCTTAAACGGTTTCATCGTCCCGCCGGATATCTCTGCCTGTGACAGGGATGTAAGTGAAAGTACTGCCACTCTTCCTGCCAGTGACTCCTGTACTCCCTGCATCAATTTGAACACCTGTGATCCCGTAAGCCAAAATGCTCCCGGCTCATGGTTTTTATCTACATTTATCTTGATATAAGTAAACAGTTCCGGTGCATATTGAACCTCATCAATCAATACAGGTGGTTTATGCAGTTGCAGAAACAGTTCCGGATCGGTCTTTGCAATATTTCTTTCGTTCAAATCATCCAGTGTTACATATCCCCGCTCCGTTCCCTCCATCAGTTTTTGGAGCATTGTCGTCTTTCCTACCTGTCTAGATCCCGTTACCAGGAGTACCGGATATTCCCTGGTTACCTGTCTTACTACATTCTCCAGATTTCTTTTGATATAATTCATAAAAGTCCCTCTTTCGGCTAATCTTTTTTATGATTATATTTTAGCCGGATTTTTTTAAAATATCAAGCATTTTTCGGCTAATCTATACTTTGATTATATTTTAGCCGGCTCACATTTTTATTCTTTCACATTGATTCTGTCATAAAAAAGAGAAGCAGTGATCTGCTTCCCTTCGTCTGTTGTATTTATTGTTTATTATCGTACATCTGAGGCGGTACGTATCCGGCGCCGCTCATGCTCTTGTAGTAGTCAAACGCGCTTTTGGCATTTTTACGTTTCTGGCCGATTCCGGCACGTTCCCTGGCGAAATAGTTCTCGACCAGTTTCTTGTTCCGGGCTTCCTGTGCCTGTACGGACACGCTGAGTTCCGTCACCTTAGCTACCTTTGCCTGGAGTTCCCGGATCTGTGCTGCATAGCGCTGTCTGTTGCCCTCCAACTCCTTCGCCAGCTTCTCATACAGGATCTCGAAGCCTTCATCCAGTCGGACGACCTCATCGATCAGACGCTGCTTCTCCTCCACGGCATCATCGAACAGGCTCATGTCCACTTTTTCCGCAGAAAAGATTTCTTCCTGACGCTTATTATATTCCCGGATCTTCTGCAGTACTTCCAGCTTCTTATCCAGACTTTCCGATAAAATGGTCAGCTGATTCTCCATCAGTCATTTCCTTTCTTGGCACCGGCCTTCATGACTTCTTTCCAGTTGTCGCGGATCGAATGGAGATGCGTGTTGATCTCTTCGAGAATCTCCTTATCCTTTTTGACATTGGCTTCCACCAGCCGTCTCTCCAGATAGCTGTAAATATTATCGAAATCCTTGGAAACTTCGTATTTCATATCCAGTGTGGAATGCAGATATCCGATGATATTCTGCACCTTGCGGATATTCTCATGCGCTCTGGGAATGTCATTTTTCTCTACGGAAAGCTCTGCGATGTTACAGAACTTAATGGCTCCGTCGTAAAGCATAAGCGTCAGTTCTGCCGGAGATGCGGTCAGAACCTTGCTGTTATTATACTGTGCATACGCACTGGGTAATGCCATATCATGATCCTCCTAATAAGGCGGTCACCGCACTGGAATTGCTCTGCAGCTTTGCAAGAGCCGTCTCCATCTTGGAGAACTTGGAATACCATTTATCCTCGTAATCGTTCAGCTTCTCCTCCAGTTCGGAGATCTTCGTCTTATAATCATCATAATCCGATTTCATCTTTTTGTCATCATAAAAATTACCGTAGGAGCGATAACCCTCTACCGATTTGGACAGATCACTCATTTTCGTATACAGATTCTTGAACAGTCCGGAGAAAAAGCTTACGACCGTATCGGGATCACTGCTGATCATGCTCTTAAGCTTGTCTGCATTACCGGAGGTACTGGAGTCATCTGCATCTCCATTGATATGGTAGGCATTCTTCTCATTCTCCGCTGCGGTAAAGTAGCTCAGAGTCTCAATACCAAAATCGCTGAGATACATGTTCTTGCCGTTTACTTCCACACTGCCTGCCATAATTTCTTTTAAGGCAGAGCTTACGGTAGACAGATTGCTGTCTCTGCGGAGCAGGGCATCCTTGATCTTCTGCTCGTATTTCTCTACCTCGGAGTCGGACATAGCATCCTTCTCGTCATCGGTCAGCGGCTCATAGCCTTTGGCAGAATCTGCATTATACAGCTTATCCATCTCATTGATGATGGAATTGTAATCCTTCAGGAAGCTCTTGATCATATCGTAGATGCCGTCTACGTCATCCTTCGTAGTCACCACGACGTTCTCAGCGGTCTCTTTCATGGCTGTAATGGTCAGACCGTTGATGGAGAATACATTGGTGTTGCTCTCGTACTCCGTACCATTCAGAGTGATCTTCGCATTCTGTGCATCGATCTTATTGGCACTTGCACTGTCCAGTCCCAGGCTCTTAAGTACGTTATTGCCGGTCTCATCGGATGCGGTAATGCTGAAATCATTGCCTTCTCCGGAATCCTTGGCACTGATATAGAATCTCTGCTGGGTCTCATCAAAGTTGGCATTCAGTCCGGCTTCTTTTAATTTGGTCAGTACGTTGGAGATGGTAGTATCCGCAGTGATCTCCAATTCTACATTGGTATCACCGCTCTTGATATTTAATGTGGTACCGGCGCTCAGATCCAGAGCAGTACCTTTATTATCCACACTCAGATCGGACAGCTTCGTCAGGGCATTAAGCTTGAAATCGTCCCCGTCTGCATCTGTCTTGGTTCTCAGAGAAGTCTTACCGCCGGTCATGTAAGCAGTCTTAGCCAACTGTGTGATCTTGAGGTTCTGCACGCCGTTCATGGCATTCTCACCGGTGATGATGCTGGCTGCGGTGCTGTCGGAGACGGATGTGGTCTTCTTCATATAAGCACTGGTAAAACGCATATTATTGACGTATTTGGACTGCAGATTCTTCAGCTTGGTGTTCAGATCCTTCCATGCCGTAGTCTTCCACTCCAGCTTGGTCTGTGCCTTTTTCGCATCGTCTACCTTGGTCTGCTTCGCAGACACCAGCTGCTGGATAATGCTCTCTGTGTCCATACCGGAGATCAGTCCGGATAATCTCATTGTTGATGATGCCATATTGGTATCCTCCTATCTTATCTCTTCTCATCTACCAGGATACCGGCTAACTCCCACACTTTGGCGATCATGTCCAGGGTCTTCTCGGGAGGAAGCTCCTTGATCACTTTTTTGGTATCCTTATCTATGATCTTGATGGTTACGCGGTTGGTTGCCTCATGAATGCCGAAGACCGCTTCGGAATGAGACAGCATGTTCTTGTTCAGCTTCTCTACCGCTTTCTTGATCTGCTCATTGGTCACATGCTGTTGCTGCTCCCTATTGGGATCGGCAGAGGTATTGCTCTGCTCCTTGCCCTGAGCATTCTCAACGACTGCTGTCGTCTGATCGATCTTGTCTATTGGCTTTACATTGGCAGGATTGTATTCAGAGGCGTTTTCCTCTGTGGTCACTTTTGTAGCTGCATTCCTGGCAGCGGCCGTATTCTGTGCCTGCACTGTCATGATACTGGAAATCGGTTCTATGGTCATAATGGTCACCTCCGTGTGATAAAAGCGCCTTCCGTAGGCGCACGACCTTGCTTCTCTAAGGATTGTATCGGTAAATCCTTAGAAAAAATTAATAGGAGCTGCAATTTTTTGCACCTCCTATGCCTAATTTCCTATTTTCCTATTTTATCTTCTGCCTACCCAAACAGGTTCTTCAGTGCTTCCATACCGTCAGCATCCACCGAAGCCCTGTTGGCTTCCTGGATCTGAAGGTATACTTCCTTGCGGTAGATGGGTACTTCCTTGGGAGCGGAGATGCCGATCTTGACCTGGTCGCCCTTCACTTCCAGGACAGTGATCTCGATGTCATTGTTGATGATGATCGCTTCGTTTTTCTTACGGGATAATGCCAGCATCTTACTCACCCGCCTTTCTGGATTTCAGGATATCGTAGATGGGGAACTTCACGGGATACTGGTTGCCTTCGAGGATGATCTGACATGCCTTACGCTCTTCCACATTGATGACAAAGGGTCCCTGGAGGTTCACGGTCATCTTCGTAAGGTCGGAAGGTACGGTCACGGTCACCATGACCAAAATGTTCTCCGGGGTGAGTGTTCCTACACCGGTGAGCAGCTCATCATCCACCTCGGGATCGTAGTCCGGGGTGACCAACAAAGGATCCATGACCGGCATGGCAAAGCTGGGTTCTTCGATGGACTGCAGATAACGGATACCGGCACTGCTGCCTTTTTCCTCGTCATGCAGCATGGTGAAATGCTTCAGCTCCGGAAATCCGATGATTCCTTTATCAAATGTGATGATCTTGTTATCCGCGATCTCTACTTCCCCAAAATTTTTCGTCTGAATCTTCATAGAATACCTATGCCTTTCCGTACCTGCAAGCTTCCAGGTACTTCCGTATTTTTTACACTATCCTCTTAGATAAAGTTCAAAAGTGTGGTCTGCATGACTTTACCGGTAGCCATCAGTGCAGCTTCGTAGGTCATCTCCGCACTCTTTAAGTTAATAACGGTCTCTGTCACATCAATATCTTCGTTTTCGCTCTTTAATGTCTCAAAGGTAGTCTTCTGGCTCTTCATACGGTTCTCGATCAGCTCCAGCTTGCTGCTTCTGGTACCGCAGTTGGTGATGCACAGGTTGGCATCATCGAGATATCCCTGGAAGGTGGTAATGCTGCTCTCGAACAGCTTCTGGCACTTATCCTTGGACAGAGTCAGTGCTTTTTCCACGGCTTCCATCTGTTTTTTCAGAATATCCGCATCGCCGCCGGTAGCATTTTCCTGCAGGCCTTCGATCTTGGTCTTCACTGTCTCCAAATCCAGCACATCCTGCATCGCCTGTACCAGGTCATCCACGGTACGGCCGATTCCGTGCTGGAAGCACTCATCTGCAGTGGAATTTACACGGATGGTCTGATTGAAGCCTACATCATATTCGATCACCTGTCTGTCCTCATCATCCTGTGTATATTTCTCATTATATTTTATTGTCTTGCCATCCACGGTGGCATCACACTTGAAGTAATGCTCCGGCCGCAGATCTCCCTTCACCCAGTGATTCTTCTGATAGGTTACCTGAATCTCACCCTCATTTTTACCGGAAGTGGCAGGATCATCCTTGCAATCCATCAGGGTCTTGTAGCGGTTCTCGCCCAGGAGCAGCTCTCCGGTCTCCGGTACATACACGATAGCATCAGGGTTACCGGCTACCTTGCTGTAGGGATCCGCGGTAGAGGAAATTTCCTCAATGGCCGGCTGGTGGGTATTCTGATCCGGCCATGTTACCTCCTGATAGCTGCCATCCGCCTGTTTCTCCTGAAAAGAAATGGAGGGAGTGCCGTTCTTTTTACAGTCATTATAGGACAGCTGAATACGATATACCTCCGTGGCCTTGACATCCTGTTCTGATATCTTATCAAAGCCCGCATCTTTATAATTCGCTGCGGTGATATCCAGCAGTTTACCGGTATTTACCTTGGTCAGCTTAGTGATGGAGCTGTTGCCCAGCTGCTCGGTGATATTGTATTCCGTGTTGTATTCCTTATCAAAGCTTAAGGAAGTATCGGTACGATATCCGGTAAACACATAGCGTCCGGCGTAGTCGGCATCGCCGGTGCTGTAGACTTCATCTCCAAGGGCTTTCAGCTGTTCGAGAATGATCTGGCGGTCTTCTGCCTTCAGGTCTCCATTGGAGCCTTTCGTAGACTGTTTGATCATGCTTGTGATGATCTCTGTCAGATTCTTCAGTGCATCTTCCGTCACGTCCAGCCAGCTCTCCGCATCGGGGATATTCTTGCTGTAATACTGGGTCACTTCCGTAACATTACTGCGCAGACGCAGGGCACGGATGGATACCACCGGGTCATCGGAAGGGCGGTTCACCTTCTTCTGGGTGGACATCTGTGTGCTCAGCTTATCCTGATATACTTTGTTCGTATTGATATTGGACAGATTATTACGCTGCATGATCTTGTTCGTAATTCTCATTTTGGTCCTTGTCCTTTCTCTCTATAGAATTCCATACGATTTTCATACTAGACTCCGGTCTCCAGGATCAGTCTGTCATAGATCTCCGTCAGGGTCTGGATCATCTTGGAAGCCAGATTGTATCCGTTCTGGTATTTCACCAGGTTCACCGCTTCTTCATCCTCATCGACACCGGAGATGGAGATTCTCTGATTATCGATAGTAGCGGAGATATCCTTAAAGCTTGCATAAAAGGTATTCGCTCTGGAAGCGTTCAATGCCACATCCGACAGAATACACTGTAAAAATTCAGAAGCATTACATCCTCGGAAACTCATCTTCGTCTTATCTGTGGCAAGATTCTTCAGATCGTTCAACAGGTCGTTCTGTTCCACGCCGTCCGCGGCATCCTTACGGTTCGCCATCAGTCCGGGATCCTGTTCGATAGCCTCCAGAATGTCAAAATTCTTCGCGGTCAGACGATAGTAGCTGTCATCGTTGACCTTTACCGTCATTTTGCTGGCCTTTTTTTCCTGCTTGTCATATCGCTTTGCAGCGTCATCCAGCAGGAACTGCTCACCGCCGGTAGCTTTATTGCCGGTGAACATCTTCACGCCGGGATCCCCGTTTCCGCTGTAACCGGAGGTGAGAATATCGTTGAATTTCTGAGAGAAGGTACGGATCCACTCATTCATCTGGTTCATGTAATAAGGGATGCCCTGATAGGACAGGTTGGTACCGATCTCTGCCTTTTTCCCTACACGGTCATTGGTAATTCCCCGGGGATTCTTCTCACTGTCCGATAAAGTAAATGTATAGGAGTAAGTGGCGTTGCCGTTCGCATCATATTCGCAGGTATATTCCCAGGAATCATAGTAGAATTCCTGATTGCCCAGATCCAGGATGCCTCCCTGATCCGACAGATTACATTTATTCAGATCCTGCAGATAAGCCTTGGTTACTTTTACGGTTACGGTATCATGGGTCTTGCCGTCTGCCGTGGTCGTCGTGCCGGTGGCGGTCACCTGTCCGGTGAAATTCTCGCCGTTGTTGCCGTCACGCATCTGGATCAGTCCTGCCAGATCACCGCCCATGGATGCATTGTACAGGTTGAACTTCTGCCCGTCCGCCCAGTAGACTTCATAGAGACCGTCGATATCGGTCTGGTTTACTTTCTCATAGGAGGTTCTTGCCACACATTCGAGACCGTTGTAATCACTGCCATCTACCAGCATCTGGCCTCCGGCGATCTTGACCATGTATCTGTTGGC
>ERZ791794.275-NODE-275-length-42292-cov-19.943888_pt1 | contig 42292 bp, 65 predicted proteins | sample MGYA00510312_ERZ791794 | MGnify/ENA primary metagenome ERZ791794 (study PRJEB30046, sample SAMN00791977) | human gut metagenome | study: EMG produced TPA metagenomics assembly of the A metagenome-wide association study of gut microbiota in type 2... | reverse complement strand
CCGCCATCCACGCCGATCACGTCCTCAATCAGATGCAGGGAAAGGAATAAGGAGAAAACACATTATGATTATTACCGGCATGGCAGAATATGAAAGCGTGTGCAAAAATGCACTGGTTGAGTGGTACAACGCGCACCGCGAGACCAAAATCACCCTCGAAAACGTCTTTGTGGTCTGGTCTTGCAAGACGCTCCAGAACTACAAGGCTCTACTGTCTACCACCGTGAACGGTGACGGCATCTATGCTGAGTACACCTACAACGGCGATAAGCAGGAGTTGTACGAGGATGTGTACAGCAAGCTGACCAATCGCTGCATCAAGCAGCTGTAAGGAGGATATCATGGCAAGCACTACATACCACCATATCGGTGACGTTACCGGTATGTTCGCCGCACAAGAGCAATTTCGGCACGTCACGAAAATGGTCTGTGGACGTTTTCGTGGTCTCACGAAAACATACCATCTCGGTGCCGTCACCGTAATGGTGCGCAACGCCGGACAACTGCCGCAGCCCTTCTGGCTCGGTGCTGCCTGTGGCGGCGGCTCGTGTAGTGCTGCCCGCTGCGCTGCAAGGACTTGACCGACAGCAGATGACCGCCGCCATCAAAAGCGCACCGCTTGGGAGGGTAGACCGTAAAATAGCCTTACTGCGGTACGTTGAGCGGCTCCCGCTGCCGGACATTGCGGCACGGACACATTACAGCCGGACGGCGGTAGGCTACCGGCTGAAATGTATCACAAAAATTTTTGAGTAAAAATCATCCCCTGCTTTGCCGAAGCCCTGCGTTCTACGCGAGGTGCTTTGTAAGCGAAGCGGGGGATTTTTTGTTTTACAGCAGCTTGTAGTGCTCCGCCAGCAAAAAGCGGACGTATGCCGGGCAGTCCCGGCTTCCTGCACACCAGTTCTGCACCGTGCGCAGCGGGATGCCTGCGCCTTTGGCAAAAGAGGTCTGCGTCATTCCGGTGCGGGAGATCAGCTCCTTCATAGACAGGTGCGCCAGCTCCCAGATGCGGGATAGCCTTGCCTTTTCGGCGTCCAGATCAATGCAGTCAGAAGCGTCATCCGGTGCGCTCAGAGTAATGTTGTTGGAAAAGATTTCCTTCGGCTGCTCTGCGGCCATAGAAAAAAGCTCTGCTTTGGTATACACAATTGACTTCCTTTCTTTCGTGTGGTAGCATAATGGTATGCCTCCACGTGAGGTGTCTTTCACTAAAGTCCCCTAGTCGGTATTCGCGCGCCGTCTGGGGGACTTCTCTTTTACTTCATATCTTTTAGAGCTTCAAGATACTTTGGGTAAAGATCTTCCACGACGGCCTGTCTCTCAACGTCGTCGAGATTTCCGTTCATGAGTGTCTCGCCCTCTTCATCGGAGAGTTCGATGCTGGTAGTGACCATCGGGTCGCGAGCGTCCAAATGAGAGGTCTTGACGTCACCATCATCGGTGAGGTGCGCGTAAATCATCCAAACGCCGTTGTCGTACTCAATTTCGGTTCCGGTGGCCATAACCTTGGTTGCGAACTCGTCAGCAGTGAGCTTTTTCATAATTGTTACCTCAATGTGTTTGTGTGTGGTCTTTCACTGTCTTTATTATACACCCATTGAGTGCAAAAATAAAGGCTTTTTCAAAAATATTATACTCATTGAACGTATTTTTTGCGCTCACGCTGCCCTTTTGCAGTGTGGGTGCTTTTCTTTTTTTGTCCTTCGTTGCCCTTCACTTTTTGCCGATGCGGTACACTGTTTTCTTTTTGCACGATTTGTGGTATAATTATCTCAACAAATCCTCCCGGCCTCTCGAAGAAGCGCATTAGGGTGGATATTTGAAAAGCCCCCGGTGTCCACAGTGGACACCGGGGGTTTTGTTGTTTCGGTCACATATCTTCGACGGTGTAAGACACGCTGCATCCGTCCAGCAGGTTGCCGTCCTCGTCGTACTGGTACTCAAAATCGGTATTGGTGCCGTTTGCGTAAGTAACGGCGTAGTCGATCAGATAATCGACATCATCCACCTTGTTCGCATCCAGCTCCATGTTGTAAGGGAGCTGACCAATCTCAAAGAACTCGTTCTCAAAGTCGATTCCCGTCCGGTCATCCATCATGGAGATGCTCAGGATCTTCTTGCCGTCATAAAACTTCGTCATTGCTTGTTCCTCCGTTTATTTTGTCTTCCTTACCGTGATTTAATTATAGCATAAAAGAATCATTTTTGCAATAGGAAAACGCAAAAAAGATTCAGATTTGCAAAAATATTTTCGAAGAAAGCCCCCGGCACTGATGTCATGCCAGGGGCCTGTCTTATTTCAAATATTCCCGGATCGCGGCAAGGATCAGGTCGTTTCTGTTGCACTTTTCTTTTTCCATCCGCTCCGTGAGCTTTTGCGCAACTGCGGCAGGGATGCGGACCGTCGCCTGGACATCCTCGGCTGCACCCGGCTCGCCAAAGATCATCTCGTATTCGGTCCCATCCAGATGCGCTTCTGCCCACTTGCGGGCGTCATCTTCCTCCAGCGGAAGAATTAATTCGCCGCTGGACCACTCGTTGACCCCGATCTGTTGGCTGTACTTGCTCCCGGCTCCGCCGTAGCCGTACAAAAAATAGTTTCCGGCCTTGTTCCGGTAGAGGATCTCTTCCTCGTGGTAGAGACCGCGATAGTCCTGATCGGACTCCCAGTATCCCAATTTCTTCGCGGTCTCCGTGTTGTAACGGCGGTTATTGATTACCTTGTACATTGTCGTCCTCCTGCTTTTGCTTCAAAATTTCTTCCCGTGCGGCCGAGGCCTCGGCTACCGTATCATACAAACCACAATACTTTCCATCCAAAACGAGCTCCCATTTCCCGGTCTTTGGATGTAAATGGATACCGGGGATTCCAGATTGCGGGTTGACAGGCCCTCGCGGTCCCAGCAGCCGAATGGGTTTTGCTCGCCCGGCGTTGACCTGCCCTCTGACGTTGTTTCGCCGCAACTGCTCAGCGGCACAATCGGCTGAGCACACAGATGTGCATGTAGGACTGTCAAACGTCTTTCCACAAATCACGCAAACACGTCTTTCTTTTCGCATTTCGCGGTAATGCTCGTTAAACCGTTCCCTGTTTTGGTCCATGTACTCCCGCTTGTGCTCCCGAATGTTATCTGCAACCACATATTTTGAGCAGTCGGGGCAATAACGCTGTAAACCAGAGGTTACGATATACGGTTTCCCGCAGTGCTGGCAAATGTCAGTGCTTCCGATCTCGCGGACTTTTCCGGCCTTTTTTCGCTCTTTGCACCGCTTCGCCGCTTCTATTTTTGCGGCTTTTTGACATTCGGGGCAGTATTTTGACCGAGGATACCCCAAAAAAGTGACTCCACATGTTGCACAGATGCGGTTCTGATACACACCGGTTTTGCGGCTTTCCTCCGCACATTTTGGACAAAGGTAACTGTCATTTGACCTTGTCCAATAAACTTCACCGCATTTTTTGCACTTGCGGGGGACAAGGCCCTTATGCGCCTCTCTTTCGCTCTCCATTTTGGCAATTGCAGAGGCATTTTTTAGAGCATTTACAACATCATTATTTTTTGCATCTTTTCCGCAGCCCTTGTATTCGTTAGAGTTTTTCTTTTTTTTCGTCTGTTCGTCTTTTTTCTTTTGCTTGCATGTCGGACAATATTGACTGTTTGGGCCACCATCAAATTTGATTCCACAAATTTTACAGGTTCGAAGCGTTTTTGTGGACCTCTGACATGTGCATTTGACATTTCCTCTCAGAATGTAACTTCCCGTCATTATTTTTTCTTTTCCGCACAAGTTACACCGCGTAGTCCACAAATAGTGTTTATGACCGGATTTTGTTACTCTGAATCCGGCTGGGCCAATTACTGTAATTTGACCAAAAACCTTCCCTGTAATGTCTCCCGGTTCATTCAATCGTTCGTGATAAAGATGAGCTCGCCCAATTTTCGACTTACAACCACAGCTTGTTACATTCCCACCTGTAAGCTGTGATGTTCGCACCGTAATTTCGTTTCCGCAATCGCATTTGCAGACCCAGGCTCTCTCGGAAGTTCCACGCGGAAAAATATGTGGTTGTCCTTCGCATAAAACTGTTAGAGCCCCAAAACGCTGACCTGTAAGGTCCTTTCGAGCTCGGCTCATTACTTGTTCTCCTTCCTCATGGCATTTATGCCATGCAATCGCCATAGCAATAAGTGTGGCAGCGGGGGCACAGGCCGCGGATCGCGGTCACGCTGGGCCGGCGCTCAAAGACGCGGGCAACCTTGGTCATGACCTCGATGGTCTTGGTCTTCTTGTCGTAGCTGCCCTCAACGGTCTGGCAGTTGCTGTACTCGTTTTTGTACTGAGAGTAGTGCATCCGGACGACACCGGCGGCAATCTTTTCAGCAGCAGCTTTTGCGTCGATCCAAGCCTGCTTCAGAGCGCTGGCAAAAGAATAGTAGCTCGGAACGCGGCTGTTGTTATACTTATAAGGAGCAGCCCATTTGCGGTAGAGTGCCCATGCAGCCTTCATAATGTCGTGCAGATTATACTTTTTCATTGTTCGTTCCTCCATTGTTTTGTTTCCCTTACCGTGATTTAATTATAGCATAAAAGAATCATTTTTGCAATAGGAAAACGCAAAAAAGATTCAGATTTGCAAAAATATTTTTGAAAATCAATCCCGAAACGGAACAAAACAATAAACTTTTTGTGCTATTTGCACTGGTTTTGTCGAAACTCTTGTCTTGCAAGCCAAAACGTGATATTTTATTCTTGCTTCCAAAGTGAAGCCCTTAACAGTTGAGCGCTCATGCGGTTTTTTCCGTGTGGGCGCTTTTCTTTTTTTGCTCACAGTAATCAAGATCTAATCAAGCTCTAATCAAGTTTAAGCAAGGTTTAACCAAGATTTTTTGTCTTTCGTTGTATCTTCGTTGTCCTTCGCTTTTTGCCGATGCGGTACACTGGGAGCACAAGGAGGGATGTTTTATGAGCTATTATCCGGCACCCGGAGCGCCCTACGTTCCGCAGCAGCCTGTCAATCCTTACGGCGGCATGGGCACGGTAGGGCTTGCCACTCCCCTGCCGAACACACAGATGCAGGCAGTACAGCCGCAACGCCCGCAGCCGATGAATGGGCAGCAGCCTGTTCAGCAGTCGGCGCAGGACGGCGGTTGGCTGCTGGGCAGACCTGTTTCCAGCAGGGAGGAGTTTTTGGCGATACCGTCCGACCTGTACGGCAGACCGACCTACTGCCCAGACTTGCGCAGCGGCGTGATCTACTGCAAGCGGCTGAACCCGGACACCTGCGAATCCTATGTGCAGGAGTTTTACAGCCCGGAAGCGTGGAGGCAGATGCAAGCGCAACAGGCACAGCAGACCGCTGCACCGACACAGCAGTATGTGCCCGTTGACGAGTATAACACCCTCGTCCGTAGGCTGGATGACCTGGAAAAATGGCAGAAAAGCTTTTCTAAACCCGCTGCCACAGCGAAGAAAGGAGAATAACGATGTCTTCTCCGTTTGATGTGATTACACACAGCCCCATCATGCAGCTTGCAAATCTGGCTCGTGCCGGACAGAACCCGATGGGTCTTATCCAGCAGCTTGGCGGGCAGAGCGCCCCCATTATGCAGGGCTTGAACCTGATTCAGGGCAAAAACGAAACGCAGCTCAGGACAATGGCACAGAACCTCGCCAAAGAACGGGGCATCGACCTGAACCAGCTGGCAAGCGTCCTGAACCTGACTCTGCCCCGATAACGCATCCCTCTAAGCGAAACGCTTCTCAGTTTTGCGGACTTGACAAAAACCGCTTTTGTTTGGCTTCGCCCATCGCATACGGCGGTGGGATGGCATAACGCAAAACTGAAAGGAGTTTTGTTATGGACGATTTTGCAACTGGCTATCTGGCTGGGCAGGACGGCGGCAATAACAACGGCGGATTCTTCGGCAACGAAGGTCTGTGGGCGGTTATTATCCTCGCCATCATCTTCGGCTGGGGCAACTACGGCAACGGGCGAAACGGTGGTGACAACGGCATGAACAGCTACATCCCCTATCTGGTCGGCACTGGTGCAACCGGTCAGGGCGGTGCAGACACCCGCGCGGCTCTGTCTGAGGGCTTCTACCAGCAGGATACTTCCCGCTCTCTGGCGGGCATCCAGAGCGGTATCTGCTCTCTGGGTTATGACCAACTGGCGCAGATCAACGGCATCAACGCCAACATTGCGAACGGCTTTGCTGGCGTGAACGGTGCCATCTGTCAGCTTGGCTACCAGAACGCACAGCTCGTGAACGGTCTGGAACGCAGCGTGTCTAACGGCGACAACGCCATCAGCCTTGCCATCATGCAGGAGGGCAACGCCCGGCAGGCGGGTCAGACCGCACTTGCCACGCAGCTGGCATCTTGCTGCTGCGAGAACAAGCAGCTGATCGGCGACCTGAAGTACACCATCGCAACGGAAGACTGTGCCACCCGGCAGGCTATCGCAGACAACGCCCGCGCCATCGTGGACAACTGCAACGCCAACTTCCGCAGCATGATGGACTACTTCACGCAGGACAAGATCGCAACTCTGACCGCTGAGAACCAGAGCCTGAAGTTCGCCGCTTCTCAGGACCGTCAGAATGCGCTTCTGACCACCGTGATGTCTCAGCAGACCGATACCATCCTGAACCGGGTCAATCCTCGCCCTATTCCCGCTTATCAGGTAGCGAACCCCAACGTGGGCGTGAACTGCTGTGGCTGCTGCTAACCAACACACTCCCCGATAACACCGGGTGAACCATCGGGGCAGGGGTAAGACACCTCTGCCCCTGATTTTTTAGGAGGAAAACACTATGGCTTGCAAAACAAGCTGCAAACTCTGCCCGCACTTGGTCATCAGTCAGGCGGTTACGTTTGCCGACGATACTCTGACCATCAACATCCCTGCCGGGTCTTACGCAGCGGGCGAAAAATATTGCATTGTCGTTGCCCAGAGCTTGCCGGACACGACCACCATCAACGCCCCTGTGGTCATTACCATAGGTGCAGGCACGACCGCATACCCTCTGACCGACTGCAGCTGCGCTCAGGCAACTGCTGAGAGCATCCACACCCGCACTCGCTACGCTACCCGTGTGGCAACGTCTGCAACCGGAACCGGCACGTTCAAGTATCTTGGCTGCTTCTGCCGTTCCCACGCCGGTGCGCCCGCGTCCATTTCTTGAGGAGGTATAGATTATGGGCAAGACTAATTTTCGCCGCATGATGATGCTCCGCGACCACGAAAAAGACCGTGAGCCGGAACGTGACCGCCTTGAGGAAGAGCGTGACCGCAAAGAGCGTGAGCTGGAACGCCGTCTGCGCAAGCTGGAAAGCGGCAATGACCGCTATCCTTACTATCCGCAGGAGGAGAACCGCTACATCGACCCCTACCCTATCCCCCGCTACCCTGACGTAGAGTATGGGCGCAAGATGCCGCAGATTGGCTTCTCGCAGAACGCAGACTGGGAAAAGCGGTCTGGGCAGTATGAGCATGGCGGTGCGGACAGCCGCTCGATCAGGATGCCCCGCCCTCACCTCTCTTATGATGAGGCCGAGGAATGGTGCGACAACATGATCAACGCCGACGGCACGAAGGGCTGTCACTGGACGCTGGAGCAGACGCAGGACGTGGCCAAGCAGCGCAATATCAACTGCGACCCGAACGATTTCTGGGCAGCAATGAATATGATGTACTCGGACTATTGCACGGTCGCTCGCTCGTACAGCGCGGACAATCAAAACTTTTATGCTGATATGGCCGCAGCTTTTCTGCGCGACAAAGATGCTGTTCCCGGAAAAATCGTGAAATATCTGGATGTCATTGTGGACGGCTGAAATCTACTACCAATATTTTACCAATCTAGGGCGGCAAAAATGCGTTAATATCAGTTAGTATTCGTTAGTATTTGCGAAACAGAAAAAACCAAAAACCCGCATGAGCGCTTGATTTTCAAGCATTCATACGGGTTTCTCATCTGGTGCGAAGGAGGGGATTTGAACCCCTCTATGTTTTTCGATTTTACGTCTATTTTTTAGTGCTTACCAATTTTTTACCAATCTGGTCACTTTTTCTTATCTTTTTGGGCAAGATATTCGTTAAGCATATCTGTATACTGGAGATCTTCTTCGTCGCGGAGTTGCTGATAGATTTGGCGGGTGGTCCTAATGTCGGCGTGACCCATCAGCTTTTGAGCTACCTTGTCAGGAACACCGGCATAAAAAAGATTGGAAGCATACAGATGCCGGAATTGATGGGCAGTCACTTTGGCCGTCCATTTGTAGTAAGTACGTATCTTTCCGGGCTGGTCTTTTATTTTAGAATGCTTTTCGCGCTTTTCACTCAAGCCCAGCGAGCGGCAGTATATTGCCCAACGCCATTCATACTGCGATTTTGTGAGCGGCTTTTTTTCACCGGACATGACATAATCCTCTGGAGAATGTTTTTTCGACTCTTCCTCAAGGGCGGGGCGAAATTTGTCCAAGATGGGGATGGAGCGGTAAGCCTTGGCCGTTTTCAGCTCTTCCTGATAGGACTGATTTCCATCCCACGGCTGTGCTTCTTTTGGCGTGATCTTTCCTGCGGCTAAATCGACGTCTTTCCATTGCAGGCCGTTTGCTTCGCCAAGACGCATACCGGTGTACTCAAAGAGCTGCGCCCAGAATCCGCACCCTTCCGGATGCGCTTCTATCAGCTCGCGCTGCTTTTTGGTCGGTTCTTTCCGTTCAGTTACGCGCATTCGCTTTGGAATTTTTGCATCCCGCACGGGATTGTGCGTCCCGTGTAAGTAGTTGCACCAGTGCGTAAAAATGCAACTTATCACGGAGCGGGCATTTTCAGCGGTCTTTTTGGCTTTTCCTTCAGCGTTTAACTTGTCAAGATAGCCTTTTATCTGCTGAGCATCTATGTCCTGCATGGGCGTGTCACCAAAATATTCCTTTGTCGGCCTTATATGTTTTAGATAAGATTTTGCTGTTCCACGCCGAATCGGTGCATTCGGCGAAGTAATATAGGCTTGAAATTTTTCTGCTACTTCTGCGTAGCTGAGACCACCTTTTTTCTTGATTTTTTCATTTTCCTCATTCCACGTTTGAATCGCATTTTTATATTTTATTTCCGCTTCCGTTTTGGTATGCCCATAATATGACTTCATTTTTCCGTCTGGCATTGTTCGCCTGACTTGAAAAAGTCCATCCTTGCGCTGGGCTTTTTTACTTTTTGGCATTCCTCTGCACCTCCATCATAGAATAGGCGTCATCCAGATTTTTTGCGGCGGCGGTGCCGCAGTCGCGCGCCTGGCGCACGACGTCCATGACCGGCTGTGTTCCGTTTGGGTCGGGGTCGGTCTTCGTCGATTGTGCCATCTCATAGTGTCCGATGACGGCATTGACGATGGACACCCGGTCCCGCAAGGGAGTGTGTAAGTTTGCCAGCACCTCCGTCAGCACCCCCATCGGGTCGGAGCCGTGGTCGCCATAGTAGAGGTATAGCCAGCCGTCCACCTCGTAGTTGGACATCTCATCCACGGCGGCGTGAAGGATCTGGCGCTTCTCCTCGGTGGAGATGTCCTCTTGTAAGTAATCGAGCAGACCGGGATAGATACAGGCGTCCATGCAGCGCCGTGCCGGAATTCTGCACGCTACGCACCATTTGAATATTTCGGGCAGCGTCACAGGAGACGTTCCCCGCTCCCTGCTGGCCACGGTCGGCTTGCTGATCCCAAGCCGTTTTGCTAGCTTTTCCTGGCTGAGTCCGGCTTTTGTCCTTGCCATTTCGAGCGCCTTTGCCACTTGCAAGTCATACTCGTTCATAATTGCCTCCTTTTTTACCGATTCGACACGATATTGCGTATAGATTTTTTACCATCTCCTATGATATAACAATTATGTAAAAAATTTCCATCGTAGGAGGTAAAAAATTATGGCTGCTATTATGTATGTACCCGACGATATGGAGATCATCGACGGGATGCCCGCATCAAAACCAAAAGACCCGGATCGCGTCCGGGCCCCGTGGGAGGAATGACCATGCCAACTGATACCATGCTGCTGGACTACGTCCGAAACCGCACACTCAATCTTGTGTACACGCTATCCAATTATGCCGCTGATCCGGACGTCTACGGCGAGCTGCTGCGCATTGCCCAGCAGGCCAAAGACGACGTTGACTCCGGCATTGACCCCGGCGACCGGCTGGCCGATATCAACGGCCAGATCGTCGAGCTGTGACCCTGTTTTCCAGGCGGGTTTCGCCTTGGAACATAATTTTATAGGAGGTCTTATTATGGACTACACAAGTTACCCCACCAAAGAGAACGCCGATTACTATCTGGCGCTCGCAGACGTTGAAGGCTGGCTGAAGCAGCTGGAAGTCAACGGCGGGACCGTCGCTGATCTGAAATCCCGCATTGAGATCATGCAGGCCGTTGCGAACGAACTTTCTTCCAATGCAAAAATCAATTTGGAAGAAATCGACGTGAAAAAGGTGTATGCCAAAAGCATTGATCCCTTTTCCGGAATGCTCGCTTCCTGCTGCTGTTCCAGCAAGTGAACGGGAACGCTGGAATGCTAAGCTATGGTTGAAAATAATTGAATTGGTATTCCGAAAGCCCCTCACTTAATCCTCACGTTCCCCGTCGTCAGCCCGGCGGCGGGGAATGATTTTGTGTCCACAGTGGACACCTTCACAAGCTTTTTTCTAAGAGCTGAGATTTTTTCGCGTTATATTCTTCTTCCGTAATCGCACCCATATCCAAGAGCTGCTTAAACTTCAAAAGTTCATCTGCAACGCTGTTGGCACGTCCGTATGCAGATTGTGTCTGTGATTTCTTTTCCATGCAGGCCTTCAGCAGAGCGGTCATCCCGGCGGGATACGTCTGCGCCGACAGAGTCTTTTTTCCAAAAGGCAACTCAAAGGAAATCGTTATATTTTCCTTTCCCTTACCTTTTCGAGTCTCCGTTTTTGCCGTAGATGCTCCCACAATCGCACCGACTGGGCCGGCAATGGCTGCGCCCACTACGGCACGACCGATTCCGCCTCTGGTCTGCGTGACGGTGAAATCTTCCGAATCTGACTCGTAACCGGATACTTCGTCAAAGGCGTAGATCATGCGAGGGCCTTTGTCCCCGCTTCGACGACCAAAATAAAAGAATCCGTTTTCGTCGTCCACAGAAACATAAAGTGCATCGGCATCGTAAAGAGAGTCTGTTTCCTTAAACTGTTTCCGGCGTTTTTCCTGGACTGCCCAAAAATCAGCCAACTTTTTTGTCGAAAATTTGGACGCCTGAAACCCGACTTTCGAATAGAAAAAGTTCATGCAGCTGGCACAGATCAATCCGTCTGCGCTTCTTTCCCGATTCAACAGGCCCATTTTTCCACCGCAAACAGGGCATGAATTTGCCATAACTTGTCCTCTTCTCTTTTTTAATATGCGATTTTTATAAATCTGATTCCCGATTTGTACCCGGCGGGGCTGAGTGCCATTGTAGGCAGGGCAGCACCGGCCAGAGTTGCCGCAATGCACAAACCGGCAATCATAGTTTTGCCAATTTTCACAAGTTTCATGATTCTTTCTCCGTTCTCTTGATTTTTCATCATCATGGTTGTAATATAAAGCCATGAAATACAACTTAAAGGAGTGTTATGAATGTCTGACAACGAATTTTTAGCCCTTTTGCGGGAACATCCGGAACTTTGGGAACTCGTACTGCGCACCCTTCAGGGGTTTGAAAAGGCCGCTGTCTGACATACTTAAGTTGCCTTTCTTCCTTCGGCTTTTCCGGAAGCAATATAGTGCTCATAATAGCTTTGATTATTATCGCCAAGTGCACCGACTAAATCAGGGTTACTTGCTTTGTAAGCTTCAAGATTAAATTCTTCGCTGGCCTGTCGCCCTTCTTTCATACCTGAATTTACAAAGTGTTCCAGATACTTCCACTCATTGTCTCCATACAATGCAGCAAGATCGGGATTGTTCGATTTATAAAACGCATAATTGTAAACTGGCTTATATTTTTGAATCATAACGAAGTACGGTTGATAAGTTGCATTTGTTTGGAAATGACCAGAATAAAGAGCACTCTGTGAAATATTTTCGCTTGTTCCATTGGTATATTCCACTTTGGCATTTGTAACGATAAAATGGTCAATTGTGGAGTTGTACCACATGCAGTCCCATTCGTAGACATCGGAATAAACAGCGTTCTGAATTTCATCTGCGGAAAGGTAAGTCAGCGGATCAACCTTTTTTTCATCAGATTTGAAGAGATAATCTCCATTCCAGTAATACGGATTCCCATACATATCCAACAGAATTTTATTGTTTCTGCGGCTTCGTGTTCCGACGTAAAAATCCATTGAAATTTGCTGTTGTGTTGCAAACGGTGTCCTGCTCTGTGTCGGATTTTCTGCGGTGTAATAGACTCTTGCATTATCAAGAGATGTTGGAGAAATCGGCCCTGTTACTTTTCCCACACTTGCAGACGCCCCACGAACCTCGCAAGATACACGGTCGTTGACTGCGTTGAATGGAACCATCGTGAAATAGATATATTTAATTGTTTTTCCTGAATTGTTTCTGAAGCATACAGTTGGAGATACGCCTCCTACTGAATTCATCGAAAAATATGTGTCTGTCAACTCAATTGATGGTTTTGCGGCTGCTGCTTCGCACGCAAAAGATGCAATTGTTACAAAAACAAAAGCAAAAACTAAAAGTTTCTTCAGTCTTTTCATGATTTTCCTCCAAATATAAAATTTTATAGATTATTCCGTGGAATTATTTCATCCTTCTTTCTTGCTGCTCTCCAACACGGCCAGCGCGGCGGCCTTGGCTGCTGCACGTGCTTCCGGTGTTGCACTCTTGTAAGCCACTTCAATGTCGGCCCATTCTCTTTCGAGCTCGCCTTGCCCGGCGGGCTCTTTTTTTGTGCCCATCAGCTCCTCGACCGAGATGCTAAAGTAGTCAGCAATTTTCTTGCGGCTGGCGATTTGCGGGACTACTCCCTTTTTCCATTTTGCAGCTGTTGATTTGTCAAAACCCAATTCCTCAACAACTATGGATGGAAACTTTCCTGATTTTTCACATTGCTTTACAAAATTTTCATAGAACAAATTTCTCACCTCCCATTTGTGCAAGTTGCTAAAATTCATCTTGATTCACAAAAATGGGTTGATTTCGCTTGCAATGTGAACCAAGGTGAATTATAATATTGGTGTACTCAAGAGCGAGACCCCATCTCAGACCGCTTGAGTGCTCATGGGTTCCTCCTGAATGCTGCTTTGCGCTTCAGATGCCCCTACCGCGCGACGGGCCTCAGCCATAGACCCGAAACGACCGCAAAAACGCCGTACCTCGTTTTTGCGTATACCGCCCCCATCTTGACCGTGGGGGACGGTCACACATTGCCGAGATTTTGGGCGCATGTGATCGAGTGTAATTGATTCCGCAAATCTATTATAACCCGATTGCACCCGCTTGGCAATGTTTTTTGTGGTCAAAATACGAACAATTATTCACAGGTGAGGTGGAAAAAAATGCAGACAACCGTTACGCCGGAGTGGGAATGCGAGGTCCGGAAGCGGATGAAGATTCTCGGCGTGAAGAATTACACCGTTTTGGCCGAGAAGACCGGATACAGCGAGAGCACCGTCCGGAAATACATGTGCGGCTGTTATACCAACGACAACCCCCGCGTGGGAATCGAGCAGGCGCTTGGGATGAGGTGACAAAATGACAAGGAGTGCGATATTTGCCTGTTTTATGTGCTTTGTCGTGGGCGGATGCCTCGGAATATTTGTGATCGTGGGTGCTTCCCGCCCCCAGAAGAAGGTCCTGCTGGGCTGGGTCGCCTATCTGCTTGTGGTTCTGGCCCTGGCCTATCGAATCGGAGGTGCATTGCTGTTATGACCTGTTACATTTTCGCGGACCTGTTGGTCCTGCTGGGGCGCGATGCTTATCACGCCCAGATGACCGAAACGTTGTTCCTGCTGTTCCTGCTGGCGCCGATCGTGGCCGGTGCGCCGTATCTGCTGGCCCGGTGGGACGCATACAAGCGCGATGACAACGCCCGGCGGCGGGCGGCGCAGCGGCGGCGGATGGAAAGGACGGCGAAGTGATATGGGCGCTCCAGGGAGATACACCCGCATCTGCGAGGACTGCGGGGTCGTGATGGAGAATGTCGGTGCAACGCGCCGGTTCTGCCCGGCGTGTCTGGCCAAGCGCAGCGCGGAGAAGGCGCGCAACGCTGAACGTGCCAAGCGGGCCGAATGGAAAGAGTGGGAGGCTCAGAGGAGAGTTGAGCAGGAACTGCGGAAGGCGTTCCCGCACCCTCCGAAGCCGACCGCAGAGAACAGCATCCAGGCCGTCAATGCCCGCGCGGAAGCGGCTGGCCGCACCTACGGCCAGCAGGTGCTATTTGAACGCAGACAGAAGGAGTTGAAAGACCGTGGCGAAATCTAACCGAAGCGAAGCATGGCACGAGAGCTATGCTGCTATTTTTGGCCGATATGGCTGCATCCGGCTGACGCTGGAGCAGGTCAGCGTGTGCATGGGCATCCCGGCGCGGTACGTCCGCAAACGCTACCCGGATGGGTGGTCCAATATGTCCGGGCAGGAAGGAGCAGGCCGAGGAAACACCATCCGGCTGGATACCCTTCTGGATCAGGAATTTGGGGCTTACTAATGAGGACGAAAAAAATGGAAGCAAAGAAGATCATCCGGCTGGCCGACGTCGGCGAGCTGGAGGCCGACCTGAAAAAATACCTGGCCGAAGAAGAAGCCAAGGGAAAGGTTGCGGATGTCCTGTACTGCGAAAGCCTCAGCGACGAGCTGTCCGATCTGGGCAATCTGCCCACCATCGACCCGAAAACGCTGCGGCCAAAAGCCAGATGGGAACCCGTGAAACCGGACAGTGATATTTGGTTTAGGTGTTCACACTGCGGCTGTGAGATTTCTACCAGTTGGGACTACGATGATCCTGATGATATGTGGAACTATTGCCCATCCTGTGGCGCAAAGATGGTAGGTGACTGAGTATGAAAAAAATGGAAGCAACGAACCCTGTGATGACGAACGAGCTTTCCCCGGCGGGTGATCCGCTCAGCCCGGAAATGATCTCCCAGATGGTCAAGGACAGCGTGGAGCGCGGCCAGCCCAACCGGGAGCTGTCCACGGCGAGCAGATACCTTCTGCTGGCCGCAACGAACATCTGCGAAGAGGCATTCCGGAACGTTTCCGGCTTCCTGGATCACTTCCAGAGCGACGAGGCCGAGTTTTGGGCACTGGACGCAAAGAAAGCCATGGACCAGACCCACCGTGTGCTCAACGTCCTCGCCGAGATCGAGGGGCTGGATATCCCCTGACTTATATCCCCACCACTGGCGGCAGGTGGTAAAACAAGAGCCGCTGCCAGCGCGAAAGCGCAAAATAGTTTGAAACAAAAAAATGGAGGTACTGCGTAATGGAAAAAGACAAAATCATTGTTGACGGTGTGGAATATGTTCGTGCTGACAGCATTCAGAACAACGCTCTGGCGACCGAACTCAATGGGATGCCCTACTGCATGGTCCGCACTTACAGTGCTGGCGTATTTGCTGGGTATCTTGAGAGCCGCGAGGGCAAGGAGGCAACCCTTCGCAATGCTCGCCGGATTTGGTATTGGGATGGCGCTGCAAGTCTGTCTCAGCTGGCCACGGATGGAACCAGCAAGCCGGAAAACTGCAAGTTCCCGTGCCCGGTTGATAGTGTGACGCTGACCGAAGTGATTGAAATCATTCCCATCACCAAAAAGGCTAAAAAGAGTATTGAGGAGGTTGCCGTGTGGAAAATGTAATTAACGGCTCCGGCTCCGGCTCCGGCCGCAGATTCGGCGACGGCTACGGCTCCGGCGACGGCTACGGCTCCGGCTTTGGGGACGGCTCCGGCTCCGGCTGCGGCTTCGGCTGAATCATACAACTCCAATGATGGCAGGAGGGTAAATAAAAGCCATTCCCAGCGCGAAAGCGCGAAATATTTTTCAGAAACGAGGCATTGAAAAATGAGCTGTGAAAAATGCAAATCGAACGAACATCACACGTTCCGGCGCGAGTATAGCCGCGACGCCAAGCAGATGGGCCGGGCCATGTACAACATGCTACTGAACGGTCCGCTGGACAAGTCGCGGGCGGTTCTCACCGTGCAGGAAACGCGGGACGCCTGCTCCTACTGTCGCTCTCTGGTCGAGAAAGACATCCGGCTGCTGGTGTACTCTTACAACCCGGATGCCCCTGATGACGCGGAGGACGTTGTGCACGAACCCACAGTCGGCGAAGTGATGCTCTGAAAGGACGGTCAAGATGCCAACGAAAACCAACTCCCGGCGGCGTGGGCCGTCTGCGGGCGTTTCTGGCGGGGTTTTGGCTGAGCCTATCAGTTTCCCGGTCAAGGGCCCGAAAACCCGCGAGATCAAGCCGGAGGAGTGCGTGGTGCGCGTTACCGCTGCCTGCGAGGATGGAATCCGCGTTGTAGTGCTCCCGAAGGAGTCTGCCGTGCGGGACATCCTCAACGAGACATACGGCCCGCTGGGCTGGGGCGACTCGTACTACTACACCAAAAATTGGTGGAGATGCCAGCTCGAAGTGCTCTCCCCTGTCAATGGTCTTCCGGTGCGGAAGGACGCCGGGCCGATGTGTCTGCCCTCCGCTGATGTGGACCGGATGCAGGAAAACACCAGCTTTCTCCGCGCGGCGGCACTGTTCGGCGTCGCGGAGGACGTGATGGACCTGAAGCCCATCGCCCTGAAGAGCGAGCAGGTCCCGGTGTTGAAGGACCAGCACGGCGTATGGCGCGCGGCGGAAAAGCTCACGGTTGACCGTTTCGCCCGCGCTGAAGACGGACACATCCACATGGTGCAGTTTGCACTGGCCAGTGGGAAGAAAGTTTTATGGGACGAGGCGACGTTGTAGGAAGCCTTCCGGTCGTCTATGACCCAGCCCGGAAGCAGATCGTTGTGGAAAACTCGGCGGAATTTGTGAAAACACAGATCCGCCAAAAGCTGGACGATCTGGCACATGGCTCTCCGCTGCGGTTGACGCTCACCGTGGAGCGGCAGCGGAAAAAAAGATCGCTGGAACAGAACCGCATGATGTGGGCGCTGCTCACCATCATGGCCGACACGTACAACGCAGGGAAAGCGGGCGGCACCACACCGGAAGCCTGCTATATCGAGATGCTCGAAGAATACGGTCTCGAATATGACTTTTTGGAACTTCCGGTGGCCGCTGTGCCCATCCTGCGCAAGGCATACCGGCTGGTATACGTGGTAGAGCTGCTGGACAACGAGCGCTGCACTGTCAAGGCGTCGATGGGTTCCAGCAGCTTTTCCACCGCTCAGATGACGGCCTTTATCGACGGCATTTTTGACCGGCTGGCCGAGATGGGCGTCAACGATCCGAATGTAACACGATATTGGCAGGAATGGCAGGAGGTGCCGAGGAGTGGATAATAAAACCAGCTACAGCTATCAGCTTATGGTGCGTCTTTGGCAGCTTATGGAGAGAAGCAGAGACCTAGGCCCTGAGTATCAGCGAAAGTTTTTTTCTGACACTTTCCCAAAACTTCTTTCCGTAACTGAGTTGTACGACAAGTTGGCCAAAGAGGGATATTTTGCGCGTTCTGCTGCTTCTTGCGTGTTACGCAAAGATTGGAAATTTACTACGGCCGATCGTACCGTCAGCGAAGCTATATTTGATATGGTTATGGCAAGACCCGACAATGTAACATGATATTGGCAGGAATGACAGGAGGTGCCGAAAAGATGACACGGAAACGCTTTTGCAAGCTTCTGATGGCCCACGGAATTGGCCGGAACATGGCGCAGGCCCTGAGCGGTGTGCTTATTGCGATCCGGCGCATTGGGGATGGCGACGATCTGATCCTCAAATGTGATGACGGGCACGAGTACCACATGAAGAATCTGAACTCTTACCGCACGGCATACGAAAGCTTTGAAAAGGATTGGGTGCCCCTTGTCTAAGAGCATCATGCAGACCCGGCGGGAGTGTTACGTCTGCCGGATGAAGTACAACGTGTCCACTGTGGACATGCTGGAAGAGCACCATGTGCTCAACGGCCCGCTGCGGCCGATGGCCGAAAAGTATGGCCTGAAGGTCTGGCTGTGCCACCGGCACCACAACGAGCCGGGATACAGTGCCCATTTTGACCACCACCTTCGGCTCGACCTCAAAAAGCAGGCCCAGCAGGATTTTGAGGACCTCTATGGGCATGACCGCTGGATGGCGGAAATCGGAAAGGACTATCTGAAATGCTCAACATTGTAGCGATCATGGGGCGGCTCGTCGCAGATCCTGAACTGCGCACCACCGCCAACGGCACCAACGTGTGCAGCTTCCGTATCGCCTGCGACCGGAACTTTGTCTCTCAGGGGCAGGAACGGCAGGCGGATTTTATCGACATCGTGGTCTGGCGGCAGGCGGCTGATTTTGTTTGTAAGTATTTCCAGAAAGGCAGTATGATCGCTGTGGATGGCGCATTGCAGAGCCGGAATTACAAGGACAAGCAGGGCAACAGCCGCACGGCTGTGGAGGTCGTGGCGAACCATATCAGCTTTGCCGGGCCCGGCAAGAAGCCCGGCGGGCAGGCCGTGGATGACGGCGGCGAAGCACCGCCAAAAGGCTACCGAGAGCCCGCACCAGCATATTCCCAGGGCTCTGCTGACGATTTCGCTGTGATCGACGACAATGATGACCTGCCGTTCTGACCCTCTTGGGGGGGGGTAACTTGTGAAAAACACTACCAAAAAACAGAGCTATATTATGATCCTCGACTGGATGGTCGATAAGTACAAGCTCAAGGGCAACGAGCTGCTGGCCTACGCGCTGATCTATGGATTTAGTCAGGATGGCGAGAGCGAGTATAAGGGCAGCTTCAGCTATCTTTCCCGGTGGCTGGGAGCCGACCGTGCAACAATAATCCGGGTGCTCAAGCGGCTGGAAAGCAAAGGCCTGCTCACAAAACGGCAGGAACTTGTGGCCGGTCAAATGGTCAACCGGTACGTTGCCGAGGTCCCCGAAGAGGTCCAGAAGACGGTCGAAAGCAAGGACGATGCACCCGAAAATCCGGCGGAATCTCACCCGCCTGACCAGTGGCAAAACGCCACTAGTCGCAAAATGCCACCAGTGGCAAAATGCGACGGGGACCAGTGGCAAAACGCCACGGGGGGTAGTGGCAAAACGCCACCCAGTAATACTACTGGGTATACTACTGGGTATACTACTCCTTCGTGCGCGCGAGGCGCACAAAGGGGCGAACCTACCCCGAAGGATGTTTTCGCGGAGTATGCCGGAACGGACAAGCCTCTGCTGGAGGCCCTGACCCGGTTCGACGCATACCGGGCATCCCGGCGGGGCAAGGTGTGGGACGCCCAGGCTGCACGAGCTGTGTGCGACAAGCTCACCCAGCTGGCGGATGAATCAAAAACAACAAAACGCACAGAGTACATGATCGCCAGCATCATGCAGAGCATCGAGGCTGGATGGAGTGTTCTGGACCACCCGAAGAGCTGGGGCGGCGCACCGAAGCTGAGAAAGACAGTGGACCGGCCAGAACCCAGCGGAAACGATTTTTTGAAAAACGCTGCACACCGGCGGTCACTCGCCCGGAAGTGCGGATAGAACCAAAACGGAGGAACCCACAATGAGAAATATGGCTAAAATCGCGATCATCAATCTCAAGGGCGGCGTCGGAAAGTCCGTCACCGCCTGCAACCTGTCCTGCATCCTAGCGGGCATCCATTCCCGGCGGGTGCTGGTCATGGATCTGGACAAGCAGGCCAACACGAGCAAATTTTTTAAGCGGTTTTCGGACACGGCAGACACGATGGGCGATGTGCTGGAACTCAGAGTCAAGCTGCCCGACGTGATCCAGCAGACCGATTTTGACGGCGTTGACATTGCACCCAGCAACATGAGCATGCTGCTGGCCAACAAAAACGTGATGTTCGACGTCCGGCGTCCGCAGGCCGACCGGCTGAAGAACGCCCTCGAACCGCTGCGAAACGATTACGATTACTGCATTTTCGACTGTCCACCCGACATCGACATGGCCACCATCAACGCTCTGGTTGCCGCTGATTACGTCATCATCCCGGTGGATTGCGACGAGTGGGCGCTGGATGGGCTGGCCGAGATCATGGATCAGGTGCGGGACATCCAGCACGGATACAACCCGAAACTTGAGGTCATGGGTGTGCTTGCCACCAAGTATGACCGGGGGCGATACTCAATGCAGACCGTCAATCAGATCGCAAATCTCCACATTCCGGCTTTCCGGAACGAGGACGGCAGCGTGATGCGCATCAACAACAGCGTCCGGGTCAAGGAAGCAAAATCGGCACATGAGCCGCTGTACAAGTTCGCACCCAAGTGCAAGCCTGCCGAGCAGTATAAAAATCTGGCAGTACGTGTGATGGAGATCGTGGAGGGAAAGTGATATGAGCACTGGATTATTGAGCGGGCTTCTGAGTGTTCAGCCGGATGACCCGGCGGGGCCTGGGATGCGGGTGTTCATGATCGACCGCAAAAACATTATCATCAACCCGGACAACCGGAAGATCTATCGCATCGGGGACGTGTCACGGCTCAAAGAGGACATCAAGACCAACGGCATCCGCCAACCACTGGAAGTGGTGGAGCTGGATGGTGGCAATTACAAGCTGATCGGCGGAGAGCGGCGGTTGACCGCCTGCGAGGAGCTAGCCAAAGAGGGCGATACACGGTTTGAGGCTCTCCCCTGCGTCATCCTCAAGCTCAAGTATGACGATGACGAGAAGATCGCGCTCATCACGGCCAACGCAACCGCACGTGACCTGACGGACGGTGAACGGTTGGCGCAGTATGAGACGCTCAAAGAGATTTTGACACGGCGAAAAAGCCTCGGTGGGCTGAGCGGAAAAGTCCGTGATGAGCTGTGCAGGATTCTGGGCTTGAGCACTGGTGCAGCGGCCCGGCTGAACGCGATCTCGGAAAACTGCGGCGATGATACCAAGCGGGAGCTTCAGGCCGGGGAGATCACCCTGATGGGCGCATATCGGCGGGCACAAGAGATCATTGCGGCGCGGATGGCGCAGCAGGAATCAGCGAAAGCCCCGAAACCGGCTAAACCGGTGTACGAAAAGCCGGTCGTGTTCGACTGCAAACCAGAGTCTTCGGTAACGATACCGAAACAGGAGCAGGAGCGGCCGAAGGAGCAAGACCGGGGGCGGGATACGCTGCGCAAGCTGGCGGAGAAAACTCTGGGTGCGAGTGCAGCGTGGGAGCTGGCTTGGGAGGACGTGCGTTTCCGGCTTGCGTATTACAAGCAGCCTCTGCCCGGCGGGGCAACGCTGTGGAAGCGGATAGACACCACCAGAGAGGATGCCGGACAGACCTGTGATGACTACGCCATCATTCTGCAAGATAACAGCTTCGCCACCTGCGGCTGGATAAGTTTCTACTCTGGCATTACAGATATTCTGACGAAATATTTTGAGCTGAAATAAACAAGGAGGAGCCACAATGGAGCCACTGACGCCACGAGAATTTCGGAAACTGTATGCTATCCCTTACGACATCGAAAAGCGTCAGCGGCGCATTGAACAGCTCGAAGCAATCCAGGCCGAAGGCCCGCAAAGCGCCTCCGATGTAGTCAAGTCTTCCAGCGGTGAGGGGAACGCCTGCATCCTGAGTCACGCGACCGTGACCGGGACGGACATTTCCTTCACCCGGCGGGAAGATGAGATCAAGCGGCTCAAGCGGACCAACGTCCAGCAGCGGAAAAAGTACATGTATGGTCTGAGCCTTATTGAGAGCTGCGATGACTGCGAGCTGCGGGCGCTTCTCACGGCAGTCTGCACGGAGGGCAAAAAACCGCAGATTGTGGCGGTCGAGCTTATGGAGCAAGGCGTGGACATCGGACCGGAAGCGATCCGGCGTCGGGTCGAACGGTGGATCAATCAGAATGTGAGGTAAAAATGAAAGAGTGTCCATTTAGCTACAGCCGGGCAGGATATAAAACTTGCCAGACCAGCAGTTGTGCATTGTGGCACAGCGACAGCGGAAAATGTTCTATAACGGCAATTGCTGACATTTTGTATAGCAAAAAGCAGTCGTGTACAAACTGTGTGCACAAAAAAGAAAAGTACAACTACCAAGATTCGTCATACACGGTAGAATGCGAATGCGGACATTTTTTGAATAATCCTAATATCAAATGCAAGGATTTTGAAAAAAAGGAATAGCCGTTTTATAGCGCAAACGCCTTGTCCGGAATGTCCGATTTGTCCGGAATGTCCGATTTGTCCGGAATGTCCGATTTGTCCGGAATGTCCGTTTTTGATGTGCTATAATCAAAATGCGGTTATTGGGTGAGAGCCCAAGCGGCCGCTCATTGTGGATTCAGACTTCCCGGCGGGAATCATAGTGTGGTCGAACCTTACCGCACTCAATGGGACCAGCGCCGTCCGCTCCAAAACCCAGCGGCGCATGACTGACAAGATATCACATCCACCCGGCGGGGTGCCCACAGTGGACACTTTGGAAAGGAGCACAATCCATGCTTGGACTTTTCAGCAAACTGTTTCAGCCTCTCGTGAAAAGCTGTGTGCTTGCACCTGTGTTCCGGGAAATTTTTCAAGTAGCATTCAAAAGTAATTTTGTGCGCATCGCTTGGAGTATCGGTTTTCAGGCGAGCCGCACAAAGCGTGAGCCAAGGGCAGAGATCGGAGGAACCGGCTGTATCTAAGGCGCGACCGACCTGCTATTCGGCGAACACCTGCTGCTGATACCATCGGGTGCAGGATTACTTAAAAATTTACGGCGGCTTTTCAAGCAGCTGCAAAAGGCCGCCGTTTTTATGTCGCTTTAGCTCAACCGGAAGAGCTGACGGCTCATAACCGTTTGGTTGCAAGTTCAAACCCTGCAAGCGGCATTCTATAAATTCCCGTAGCTCAATTGGTAGAGCATCGGTCTCCAAAACCGAAGGCTGAAGGCTCGGTCCCTTCCGGGAATGCCAGGCGCGCACCCTATGAGGGGGCGGCGCGAATAGCGGGGCATCCAGCCGCGAAAGTTCTGGATGCAGCGGAACCTTATCTCTTGAGCCTCCTGGCGAAATTGATATGCGGTGGAATGCAAGGTTCCGCTTATTTTATGCAAAGAAAAGGAGGATAACTGTGAAAGGGGAAACGTATATAGAGTTTGAAGAAAAATTCAAGCTTAAAAAGACTACCGACGATTGTTATACTCCGCCTACTATATATGCCGCTATCCGTGATTGGGCGTGTAAGGAATACGGCATCGACCCGGAAAAGATAGTGCGTCCGTTTTATCCGGGAGGAGATTATGAAAACTACGACTACCAGGAAGGGGCGGTCGTAGTAGACAACCCGCCTTTTTCGATTATCACAAAAATCTGCGCTTTTTATCTTGATGCAAAAATTCCGTTCTTTTTATTTGCGCCGAGCCTGACAAATTTCGGCGGGCGAGAAATTTTTGAAAAGATGAACCATGTTATATGTGATGCAAATATCACGTATGAAAACGGTGCAGTTGTAAAAACGAGTTTTGTTACCAGTTTTTGTGGAGATGTAGTTGTACAGTCTGAGCCACGGCTGACCAGGATAATAAACGAAGAAACGGAAAGATTGAGAAAAGAAGTCAAGAAAGAGCTTCCGAAATACGAGTATCCAGACTGCGTTCTGACAGCAGCGATGATGCAAAAATATGCGCGTTATGGGATTGAGTTTAAGGTACGCCGTGGAGAGTTTGCATATATCCGGATGCTAGATTCACAGAAAGCGGAAGGAAAAGCAATTTTTGGGAATGGGCTTCTTTTATCGGAAAAGGCTGCTGCGGAAAAGGCTGCTGCGGAAAAGGCTGCTGCGGAAAAGGCTGACGTGAGGAAATGGCCGCTGAGCGAAAGAGAAAAAAAGATTGTGGCATATCTGACGCAAAAGGAAAGTAGGGCTTAGACATTGCAAAAGACAATGCAAAGATATGACTGAAGGGGTACTAATGTGGCTCAAGGGCCTGATTGCATCTGACAACGTGCATTCGTTCTACTGCTCTTCGCAGTGGGTGCGGCTGTCGCATGAGGTGCTGGACATGGACAAGCACGAGTGCCAGATCTGCAAGCAGCGCGGGCGATACCGGCGCGCCGACCTGGTCCATCATGTCAACCATGTTAAGGACGCACCGGAAAAGGCGCTTGATATCTGGTACACGGATGCAGACGGCAACCGAAAGCGCAACCTTATCAGTGTATGCAAGGACTGCCATGAGACGGTCTGCCATCCGGAGCGGATGCGCAGATGCAAAAGCGCTCCGCCGTTGACGCGCGAGCGCTGGGACTGACCGGCTGTGTGAGCCTTTCTCCCCTGTTCTGTGTCCACGTTGGACACCCCCCTCCCAAAAAAACGGGGTGAGCGGGTCGCGGCCTTACTCGTGGTGTCCCTCGACTTTCCAGCTTTCCTCTCACGCACACGTGCGCGCGGGAATCGTTGTGATGTTGCACAAAATTCGATGAAAGGATGGTTCCATGTCGAAAACGGTAAAACCGCCCTCTTTTGCTGCGGCTTGCAAAAAGTACAGCAAAGAATTGAAGGAAATCGAGGATGCGGCAAAAGCGGCGAACTGTGACACAAACTTTTTGTACCGCTCAACGCTTGACCGCTACGTCACCCAGCTGGATCTGTTGACGCAGGCGCAGACGGACATGAACAAAAATGGCCTGACCGTCACGAAAGTCACGCCAAAGGGTGCCGAAATGGAAATCGCCAATCCTGCTATTCAAATCTATAACCAGACGGCCAGCGCGGCAAACTCCACCGTTTCGACCCTGCTGCGCGTCATCCAGCAGTTCAAATTTATGGTGGCGAATGCCGGTGAGGACGATGACCTCTAACATTCCCCCGGAGATTTTGGAGTACATCGAGCAGGTGGAGGCCGATAATCCTCGCGCCTGCCGGGAGCAGCATGCGCTTGTTGCGCTTGTGCGGCGCATTTTTGAAACAGAAGACGTTCATGTGGATACCGAGCGAATGCGGAAATATTTCCGACTCGCCCGGTATTTTCCGTATGACAGGCTTTTTCCATGGCAGACCTTTGCTCTGGGGCTGTGGTTGTGCACCTACCGCGCAGATAATACCCCCCGCTTCAAAACGCTGTTTGCGATGGTGGGTCGTGGTGCGGGCAAAGACGGCGTGATCGCCATTTCTTCGGCGGCGCTCATCAGCCCATACAACCCGGTCCCGCATTACAATGTAGACATCTGTGCCAACAACGAGGAACAGGCTGTCACCCCCGTCAAAGATATCGTGGAAGCGCTGGAGAATCCGACCTGGGAAGCCAAATTGTCAAAATATTACTACCACACAAAAGAGATCCTTCGGGGCCGCAAAAACCTGGGCGAGGTCAAAGGCCGAACCAACAACCCGAAGGGCCGTGACGGTATGCGTTCCGGCGCGGTCATCTTCAACGAAGTCCACCAATACCAAAACTATGACAACATCAAAGTCTTCGTCACCGGCCAGGGCAAGGTTGCCGAGCCGCGCGTGGGCTTTTTTACTTCCAACGGCGATGTCAGCGACGGCCCGCTGGACGACTATCTTGCACGAGGCCGCAGGATCCTGTTTGAAGGCGAGGCGGATGAGGGCTTTTTGCCGTTCATCTGCTGCCTGGACGCGAAAGACCAGGTGCACGACGAAAACAATTGGTGCATGGCAAACCCATCACTCCCCTACCTGCCCCACCTGATGCAGGAAATTCAGGACGAGTACCGCGACTGGCGGGAGCGCCCGGAACAGAACGGTGATTTCATCACGAAACGCATGGGCATCCGGGATGGGGCCAAAGAAATCGCCGTCACCGACTACGAAAAGATCAGGGCCACCAACACCCCCCTGCCCGACCTGGCCGGGTGGAGCTGCACGGTGGGTATCGACTACGCCGAGTTGAGCGACTGGGCGGCGGTCAACCTCCACTTCCGGCGCGGCGACAAGCGCTTCGATATCAACCACGCCTGGATCTGCGCACAGAGCAAAACACTGACCCGCATCAAGGCCCCGTGGAAAACGTGGTGTGACATGGGCGTGTGCACCTATGTGGACGATGTGAGCATTTCTCCGTATCTGCTCACGGATTACATCCGGGATTCCGGGCGCATCTATAACATCAAAAAACTGGCGCTGGATAACTTCCGCTACACCATGATGGCCGAAGCGTTGCAGAGCATCGGCTTTGACGCAAAGGACAAGACCCGCGTGAAGCTGATCCGTCCCAGCGACATCATGCAGGTGGACCCGGTGATCCAGGACTGTTTCGACCGAGGCCTTTTCACCTGGGGAGACTTGCCTCAGCTGCGCTGGGCAGTCAACAACACCAAGCGTGTGCGCAGCAGCCGCAGTCAGGGCGTGGATACCGGAAACTTCGTTTATGCGAAGATCGAGGCAAAATCCCGAAAAACAGACCCCTTCATGGCCTTGGTAGCTTCCATGGTCATCGAAACCGAGCTGGGCACCGGACAAGTTCAGCTCCCCAAAATCGGAGCAATATGCTGGTAAGGAGTTCAAACCATGTCATTTTCCGAAAAAGTAAAAGAGTTCTTCGGATTTCAGAAATCCGATGGGCTCAAGCTCCCCGCGCAGCATGTGGATGAGACCAATGTGCCCATCAACGCTTCGGCGGTAAAAGCCTCTCTTGCCGACTGGATGACTTGTTGGGAAGAATACCGCCTGCGGGATCTGGCGTTCAACTGCTGCGTGAACCTCATCGCAAAAGCGATTGCAAACTGTGAGTTCAAGACGTTCGAGCGCGGACAGGCCGTCAAAAAAGATTACTATTACATGCTCAACGTGGAGCCGAACGTCAACGAAAACAGCACGGCGTTCTGGCAAAAGGTCGTCTACCGGCTCTATAAAAACAATGAGGCGCTGATCCTTGCCACCCAGCGCGGCGGCATGCTGAATCTGGTCGTGGCAGACAGCTGGACGAAGCCGGAATACTTTCCGACGGCGGAAAACATCTACCGGCAGATTCAGGTGGGCGATGAACCGTACACCCGCGACCTGAAGGAAAGCGAAGTTATTCACCTTGTGCTCAACAGCGCCGATGCAAAAGCGGTGGTGGATGCGCTCTATACCAGTTACAACAAGCTGCTGGAAGCGAGCATGAAAAATCACAGCTGGAATGCTGGCAAGCACATGAAAGTGCATATTTCGCAGGTCAATTCCGGACAGGACAATTTTGAGGAGCTGTTTGCGCAGCGGTTGAACAAGCTGTACGAGTCGTTCCTGCAAAGTGATTTTGGCATTCTGCCGGAATTTGATGGTTACGACTTCCAGCAGTTCTCGGAATCAGGCAAGACCGGCGACACGCGAGACATCCGGGCGCTTGTGGACGACATTTTTTCTTTCACGGCGCGGGGGTTCGGCATCCCGCCTGTCCTGGTGCAGGGCGAAGTTGCCGGGATCAGCGACGTGGTCACGCATTGGCTCACCACCTGCATCGACCCGCTGGCGGCACAGATCAGCGAGGAGCTGAACCGCAAGCTGTATGGACGCCGGGTCTGGCAGCGCGGCGACCGCGTGAACGTGGATACCTCGACCATCCAGCATTTCGACATCCTGAGCAATGCGGACAAGATCGAAAAAATCGTGGAAAGCGCGGCATGGAGCATCAACGAGCTGCGTGAAAAGGTCGGAGATTCCACCATTACAGAGGACTGGGCAAACATCCATTGGATGACCAAAAACATTGCAACGGTCGAAGCCATTGCCCGCAATGCCGCGACCGAAGCCAACAAAAAGGAGGACAAGAACAGTGCCTAAACCGTATTTTGATATGCAGCAGAGCGGCGAGGAAGCCAATATCTATATTTTTGGCGACATTACCAGTTTCCGGGGCATCGAAAATGATGTCAGCGCCTATCACCTGGCCAACCAGCTGGAGCAGGCCGGGAACCTTGCCGAGATCAACGTCCATGTGGACAGCTATGGCGGTGAAGTTTCGGAGGGCTTTGCGATCTACAACGCCCTGCGGTCCAAAAACGCACAGATCACGACTCACGCCGACGGATTTGTGGCCAGCGCGGCTATCTACCCGTTTCTGGCCGGTACGCAGCGCATCGCCAACAATGTGAGCGCGTTCTATTTCCACCCCGTCATTGGCGGCGGTCGGGGGTATGCAGAAGATCTCCGCGAGGCTGCGGATGAGCTGGACAAACTGACCGAGATCGGCCTGGGCGCGTTTACAAACGCGGGCATGAAGGAGCAGGCGGCGCGGGACCTCATCAACAGCAAAACGTGGTACAGCCCCGAAGCTGTGCTGGAAATGGGCCTTGCCACCAGCATCCAGAAGGGTGTGCGCGGCGACGAGGCCACCCAGAGTGTGCACGACATGCTCATCTGTCAAACGCTGGCCGTTCCCTCCCCGACACCCAAAAAGCCGCCCCAGGAACCGCCCGCTCCACCCCAGAACAACCTGCTGAGCTTATTTTCGAAGCTCTAAAGCTATGATACTTCCAATGGAAAACACCGAGCGAATGGTATTTCCGGGCGTTGGAAAATATGAAATTCCAGAAATAAAACCCGAAACAAACATTCGAATCGATAAACTCGAATGGATTCCTGTAAATTATGCCCTTACCGCCAAAAATAGGGGGGGCAAAGGACTTCATTTTTATAAAGACGATTACCAATTTGAAAGATTTTGGAACAATCCAGACAAGTATATTCCGCTTTTACAAGAATTTGGCGCGGTATGTTCTCCGGATTTTTCTCTGTATGATGACATGCCATTGGCAGTACAAATTTTTATGCACTATAAGAAGCACTGGCTTGCCGCCTACTGGCAGGCTCATGGAATCCATGTGATTCCAACGTTGTGCTGGTGTGGGGAAAAAAGCTATGATTGGTGCTTTGATGGTGAACCAAAAAATGCTATTGTGAGTATTTCCAGCCATGGAACACAATCCGACCCATACGAAGCCGAGTGCTTTGCGAAACATTGCCGAAGAGCATTAGAGACACTTCAACCAAACCAAATATTATGGTATGGAAAGTGCCCGGAAGAATTTGACTGGAATGTTACAAAAGTAAAACCGTTTCAGTTTGAAAGAAAGGGGTATCGAAATGGCTAAAAGAGGAAGCGGGAGCTCTTCGAGATCGGGAAAAGGATATGCCGCTGGAAGAGCTATGGTAGATGATTTTAATGTTTCTGGCACTGCAAAACAAATAAGCTATGCACGAGACATTATGAAACGTCCGTTTGATTGGATTCAATCCAATCTTGCACGTCAAAACGAAAATATTTCTAACGCTAAAAGCGCTTCCACAAAAAGAACTTACGAAGGATTTGCGAAAGAATATAAGGACTTTGGAACTTATATCACAAACAGCATGTATAAACCGATGCGAGATAGCAAAAAAGAAATTAAAGCCTCTGATATTATCAGTACACAATATCGATTTGATGGCCAAAAACTTTTTTCTGTCTGGAAATCCCAGAAAAAATAATTTGCCGTAAAGGCGTGTCCAAACTGGACACGCCTTTTTGAATACCCAAAAAGGAGACAACAACATGAATCTGAAAGACATGTACCAGAAGAATAAGAAACTGTCTGACCTGCGCCAGCGGCTGGCCGCTGCCATCAAGGACAACAAGCCCGACGAACTGTCTGACGTCTTTTCGGAGATGTGCCAGACCATCGGCGACATCAATGCGGAGGAGTACGAGGCCCAGCTGAACGGTCTGAGGCAGGAACTCGACAACTCTGCTCTGTATGCGCGCGGCATCCGGCAGCTGACCACGGAAGAAAAGGAATACTACCAGAAGATCAGCGACGCCATGCGCAGCGAGAACCCGAAGCAGGCCCTCGAAAACGTGAGTGTCGTTTTCCCGCAGACCATCATCTCCCGCGTCATGGAAGACCTGACCGAGAGCCATCCTCTGCTGAGCAAGATCCAGTTCACCCCGACCGGCGGCGCCATCCGGATGATGCTGAACACCGACGGTCGCCACAAGGCCGCATGGGGTAAGCTGTGCGCAAAGATCATCGAGGAGCTGACCTCCGGCTTCAAAGAAGTTGACGTCGGCTTGTACAAGCTCTCTGCGTTCATCCCGGTCTGCAAGGCTCAGCTGGACCTCGGCCCCGAATGGCTGGACCGCTATATCCGCGCCATCCTGGCCGAAGCACTCGCCAACGGCCTGGAAGACGGCATCGTGATGGGCGACGGCAACGACAAGCCCATCGGCATGATCCGCGACGTGAGCGAGAGCGCTTCCGTTGTCGGCGGCGCATACCCCGAAAAAGCCAAGATCAAGGTATCGGATTTCGAGCCCACCACCATGGGCAAGCTGGTCGCTCTCCTGGCCGTCACCCCGAACGGCAAAGATCGCAACCCGGATGACCTCATTCTGCTGGTCAACCCGCAGGACTACTATGAGAAGGTCATGCCCGCTACCACGATCCGCACCCCGGACGGCACCTATCGCAACAACGTCCTGCCCTACCCTGCCACTATCATTCCGGTTTCCGCTCTGCCGCGCGGTCAGGCTGTGTTCGGCGTGGGCCGGCTGTACTTTGCAGCCGTCGGCATGAACAAGGGCGGCAGGCTGGAGTACGATGACTCCTATCGTTTCTTGGAGGACGAGCGCGTCTACCTCATCAAGCTGTATGCCAACGGCTTCCCGGTGGACAACAACGCTTTCCTGAACCTCGACATTTCCGGCCTGCGCCCGCTGAATTACAAGGTCGAGACCGTCACCTCTCCTACCCCGTCCGCTGACGCCAACCTGGCCTCCCTGAAGCTGGGCAACCTGACCCTGACCCCGGCCTTCAGCGCGACCACTGCCAGCTACACCGCAACGACCGATACGGCCTCCAATGTCATCACTGCCACCCCCGCAAATGCCGGTGCGACCGTGCAAGTCAAGGTCGGCAGCAAGATCATCGAGAACGGCAAGTCTGCCACCTGGGCTGAAGGCTCCAACACTGTGACCATCAACGTGACGGCGGAAGACGGCACGACCACCAAGGCCTACACCGTCACCGTCACCAAGTCCTGACCTTATGACGACCGTATGGGATGGCATCCGGGACGTGCTGCTCCCGGATATCAAGACCTATCTCGACATCACATGGGATGACGACGCCGTGGACACGAAGGTCTGGAACCTCACCGTGGGCGGTATGTCCTATCTGGACGGCAAGATCGGCGAGCCGCAGGACTACACCACGCCCGGTCTGCACCGGGACCTGCTCATGGATTACGTCCGCTACGCCCGCGACGGCGCGGCGGATATCTTCGAAAACAACTACCGTCATCTCATTTTAGCAGCGCAAAACGAAAGGCGGGTGAGCGTTTATGCCGCGAAAAATGCCGACCAGACCAACGAATGACATCTCGCAGAACTTCAACGCAGGCGTTCTGGCTGTCTTTTCGACCGAGGACGTCGCCGATGTTGGCCACCAACCCAAAATCAAGCTGAAAAGGAAGCTCTCGGCCTGCTACGAAGAGCAGCGGCTCGGCATCAACCGGCTGTATCTCAGCCGCCAGAACCTCGCGGAGATCGTCCGCGTGGTGCGGGTGCCGCGCGCACCGGTGCAGATCAGCAACCAGGACGTGGCCCGGACCGAGGACGGCCAGTATTATCGCATCGACACGGTGCAGGTGGTGGAAAACTGCCACCCGCCCTCGATGGATATCAGCCTGCGGGCCGTCGAGGAAGATTTCGACAAACGCCTGAAGGAGGATGGCAAATGACGTGGAGCGAGTGCATCATCGCAGCCCATACCGCCGTCACCGACCAGGTGAGCCATGGCGGACGGATGAAATCCAAGCGGTATTTCGTCTGGCAGGAAGACGGAGCCTCCGATTTTGAGGCGGAAGGCAAGCACGTCGAGGGCTGCGTCACCGGCACGACCGACCTTTTCACCCAGAACGAGTTCGATCCATGGCGCGAGGCGCTGGAGCAGTCGTTCGACTCGTTCGATTCCATCGCCTGGCGGCTGAACAGCATCCAGTTCGAGGCCGACCGGGGCATCTGGCACTACGAATGGAGCTGGGAGGTGGCCGGTTGTGGCTAAGATCACCTCCAAAAAGGCCAACGACTATCTTGCCCAGCTGGAAAAGCTGACCAACGAGACGGACAGCATCTGCAAACACGCGGTCTATGAGGGCGCAAAAGTCGTGGCCGATGCGATCAAACAGTCCATCGACGCGCTTCCGGTCCAGGCACCACCGGCAAAACAGTCGTATTTCTACTTGTCGCAGGAATCCAGAGATGCGGGAGAAAAACTGCATGGAATTTCTGAGGCACAGAAAAAAGGCTTGCAAGAGGGCTTCGGCATCACCAACATGCGCCACGAAAACGGTGCCTGGAACGTCAAAATCGGCTTTGAGGGCTACAACGAAGTCCAGACAAAGACCTATCCGAACGGCCAGCCGAACGCGCTCATTGCCCGCAGCGTTGAAAGCGGGAGCAGTGTGCGAGACAAAACGCCTTTTATCGCCCCGGCTGTCAACGCCTGCCGGAAAAATGCGCAAAACGCCATGGAAGTGGTAATCCAAAAGCAAATCGAAGCCATCACGAAGAAATAAACCCAAAGAAGGTGTCCACCGTGGACACCTTCTTCTTTTTTTATTTGGAGGAAAAAACATGCCTGAGAATCCGAAAAGCATTGTGACGACCGGTTTTTCCAACATCCATGTCGCGCTGTATGCAGCCGACGGTGGGAACGTCACTTACACCGGCGTCCGCAAGCTGGGCCGCTCGGTGAGTATGAGCACCGATATCTCGACCAGCGACGATAACAACTTCTACGCCGACGACCGGCTGGCCGAGACCGAGACCGGCTCCGCCTTCACGGACGGCTCCGGCACCATGACCATTGACGGCCTGACCCCGGACGACGAAGCCTTCCTCATGGGCCTGAAAGCGGGCAACCCGGTGCAGGTGGACGGCAGCAACAGCGTTGAGACTCTGGAGTATGGTGCGGAGATGGAGCCGCCCTACATCGGCATCGGTGCCACGAAAAAGGGCCAGCGGGACGGCAAGAGCTACTGGGGCGCCATTATTCTGGCAAAATGCCGCTGCAAGGTGCCCAGTGACGACGCCACCACGCAGGAGAATCAGATTGACTGGCAGACTCAGGACATCGACTTCACCATCCTGCGGGACGACAGCGCGAAGAACCGCTGGAAGATCATCCCGAAGACCCTGTTCACGACCGAAAGCGAGGCAGTGGCCTTTATCAAAAAAGCTCTGGGAGGCGAATAACAGATGAACGACAAGTATGTTGTGTGGACGAATATCAAGGGCAAGAAATTTCCGCTCTGCCTGACCATCGGGGCGGCGGATGTGCTGGAAAAAGCGTTCGGCAATGTCAACGCGGTCGTGGAGAGCGTCACTGCTCACGCCGACAAGCAGGAACTGGCCGAAATGATGCGTGTGATCCTGACCGCGCTGCGCCCTCTGGCGGAAGCTGGCAAGGCGTATCTCGCCGCAAGCGCTTCGTTTTCCGGCGAAAAGTCGGAAAATACCGCAGACCTTCCGGAAGATGATGTTCTTCAGGCGATTTTGTCCGGCACGGAGATCGTCGAGATCTGGGCCGACATTGCCATGGCTCTGCGCGGCGGGTCCTCCCGCGATGTGGAGGTCGCACCGGATAACAACCCAAAAAACGGCGAAACCGCCATGTGATCCGGCTGAATACCACATGGTATCTGTATTACGGCCGAAAGCTTGGCATGACAGAGCGCGAAGTTCTGGCCTGCCCGCTTGGCCGAATGCTGGATTATATGGCGTGTATGCAGATCGAGAACGGTGCAGACCAGAAAGTCTATGCCGATCTCGATACGCTGGCGGCGATACGATGAGGAGGTGGTAGCGCTTGGCAAGAACGGACATTGGCCCACGAATCAGCGTTGAGGGCGAGAGCGAATACCGCAAACAGATGCAAAACATCATCCAGCAGCAGAAGGAGTATTCCTCTGAGCTGAATCTTGTCACTGCACAGCTTGGAAAAAACGCCACCGCACAGCAAAAGGCCTCCTCCATCGCCTCTGTGTTGAAAAAGCAGATCCAGAATCAGGAATCTGCCCTTTCAGCACAAAACACGATGCTTCAAAAGGCAGTCGCCAAATGGGGCGACGCCAGCAAAGAGGCATCCGGATTCCGCACTGCGATCAACAAGACCAGCGCCGAACTGGCAACCCTCAAAAGTCGCTTGTCTGACGCGGAAAACGGTCTAGGCGAATTTTCGGACCAGACAAGAACGTCCGGCGACGACCTTGCTGCCTCTGTGACAGCGGGCACGTTGGCCGCAAAAGCCTATGCGGCCATCGGCAGCACTCTGCTGTCGGCGGGCAAAAAGGTCGTTGAGGCGGGCATCAGCTATAACGCCCAGCTGGAGCAGTATCAGACGGCACTGACCAACATGCTCGGCAGCGCATCCGCTGCGGAAAACGCACTGGAGCAGATCAAGCAGGACGCGGCCCGGACCCCCTTCGACACGGCGGGCCTTGTCAAGGCCAACGAGCTGCTGATCTCGACCGGCGTTGATGCAGATTCTTCTCGCAAGGTCATCCTTGCGCTGGGCGATGCGGTCTCTGCAACTGGCGGCGGCAACGAGGAGCTGAGCCGAATGGCCCAGAACCTCCAACAGATCAAAAATGCCGGAAAGGCCACGGCAGCAGACATCAAACAATTTGCCTATGCGGGCATTGATGTCTACGGCATTCTGGCCGACTACACCGGAAAATCGACCGCCGAAGTGCAGAAAATGACCGTCACCTATGACGTGCTGACCGCTGCACTGGAAAAGGCCTCAGATGAGGGCGGACGGTACTACAACTCCATGTCCACCCAGAGCGAGACGCTCAACGGCCAGATGTCCACGCTGACGGATAACGCAACTCAGCTGGCGGGCCTTATGACTGCCGATCTGACCGACGGCATCAAAATGGTTGTTGGCAACCTCAATGATATGACCGTTGCGGCGACTGAAGCATACAAAACGGACGGCTGGGTCGGTCTGGCAACGGAAATTGCGTCGCTGAATCCGCTGGTCTCAGGCGTAATCAGCGAGATGTCTGCTTTGGGCGATGGACTGTCTACCATTGCCCAAAATGCGATCAGTGTCCTCGATCAGTGGAGCTACAAGCTCAACAAGGCGCTGGGCAAGGACGCCTATGCAGGGTATGACAGCTACGAGGACTACCGCTCACAGACGGACAGCCAGAAAAACAAAAACCGCCGAAGGCAGGAAGCCCTGGCCGGAAAAGGTATCTCAAACCAAAAGCAATACGACCGGCTGCATCCGACCGTAAAGCCCCCGACAAGCAGCGGAAGTGATACGCCGACCGGGAGCACGACGCAAAAAAACAAAAAGGCCGCTGCCGACCAGAAGAAGCTCGCCAACAGCGTGACCGAAACCAACACCCAGCTGTTGGAGGGCACCGGCAACATCGTCGGGGCCATCAAGCAGGTAACGGAAACCGCCGATAACACCTACAACGTCTACGACGGAACGACCAAGCAGCTCAAAGGCACGACGCAGGAAACGGCCCAGACCGTCACCCGGACATGGACCGAGATGGTGGACGGCATCCAGAAAAACTACAAGCAGGTCGTCACCCTGCTGGACGGCGTAGAGCAGAGCAGCAAAACGACCGTTGAAAACGTCACGACTGCCGGAAAGACCGCGGTTGCCTCGAAGTCAGAGAAGATCTATGGTGTGGACGGCGTTGTCGGCGCTCTGGACCGGACGACCCAGACCACCAAGAAGATCGAACAAGTCATTGACCAGACGACCGGCGAGGTAAAAGAGAACGTTGTCTCTACGGCCGATGTGGTGACGGACTCGTATACCGCCATTGTGGACGGCGTCGCCCAGGCAGTCACTCGCACGACAACTTATGTCAACGGCATTGTGACCGACGTGCAGGAAAAGACAAACGGCCTGAAGACCGAGATCAAGGGCGTTCAGGGCACGGTGGGCAGCTTCTCGCAGTTCATCCTCGACCTCGATACAAAACTGGGCGGTCTGGAACAGGCGGCTTCCAACCTGAGCAAGAGCCCGCTCGGAAGCTGGTTTTCGGACTTGTCGAAGGGCTACCGCGCAAGCGACAGCTTTTTTGACAACATCGACGTGCCCGGCCTGATTGTAGGAGGGCTTGTTTCAGCGGCTACCGGTTACATGAAGGGCGGCATACCGGGAGCAATCGCAAGCGCGGGCCTGTCCATTGTGGGCAACCTGATCGGAACAAATCTTTCCGGCTTGGCCAATGAGTCGAACAACTGGGGCGCAGACCTTGTCACCGGCATGGCGAACGGCATGAAAGAGGCTGGCGGATTTTTGGCCACTGCCGCCAAAGGGCTGGCCGAGACCGTGAAAAGTTTCCTGCATTTCTCCCGCCCGGACGTTGGCCCGCTGCGGGAATATGAGCAGTGGATGCCGGACATGGTCAAAGGCATGGCCAAAGGGATCACCGATAATGCCTATGTGCTGCGCGACGCAGTGCGCGGGCTGAGCGGCCAGATGGAAACTCAGCTCACCTATGACGTGGGCCGGGCCAGCTCTGCGCTCACCACGGCTTACAACACCCGGCGCATCAGCATGGGCGGCGTCAGCATCAGCATCTACCCGCAGGAAGGGCAGGATGCTGAGGAGATCGCCCAGTACACCATCGACAAGCTGCAAATGATGATCAATTCGGAGGCCTCCGCCAATGGAGAAATACCTGTATTTTAACAGCCACAGCTCGGACGAGTATTTTTGCCACATCGAGCACAAGCCGGAGATCCCGGTCCCGGAAGCCAAATACGAGGAGTATGAGGTGCCGGGCCGAAACGGAAAGCTCCATGCTGACCTGGGCTATTACGACAATATCACCGTGACGTATCAGCTGTATTTCCACGGCAAAAACCCGACGGCGGAAGACGCCCGCACCGTCAAGAAATGGCTGGCCGGAACGCCAGGAGCGCATCAGCTCTCCGATGGATACGACCCGTCGTTTTTTTATTTCGCAACGGCCAAACCGGGCAGCATCTCGAACATCCTCAACAAGTACGGCCGGCTGTCGGTAGATTTTGACTGTGATCCGCGCCACTTCCTCGTGTCCGGCTATCAGGCCGTGGCACTGGAAAACGGACAGACCCTCCTCAACCCGCTGGATCAGGTGGCACTCCCCTATCTGGAGATCACCGGAAACGGCGCAGAGGGAAAAGTCGTCGTCAACGGCGTGGAATTTGCCGCCATGCCCCCGGCAGACCGGGTACTCTATGCCGACTGCGAAAACTGGGACGCTTACGTTACCGGCGGCACCAACGCAAACGCGCTTGTCGGCGGCACCTGGCCCACGCTGCGGCCGGGCGAAAATACGATCAGCTGGAGCGGCGGCGTGACCGGCGTGACCCTGACTCCAAGGTGGTGGACATTATGACGCCGATCTTACACGAGGCCGATGTAACCTCCATCGGCAATTACGGCTTGGGCGCGCTGAAAGACGCCCTGAGCTGCACCGTCAGCTGCGAAGAGAACGGTGCGTATGACCTGACCCTCATCTATCCGATGACCGGTCTCCATGCGGAGTTGCTGGCCGAACGCAGGCTCATCAGCGCGGCCCCGTCCCGATACGAAAACCGGCAGCTGTTCCGCATCTACCGGATGACGCGGCCCATCGACGGCAAGATCCAGGCCTATGCGCATCACATCTCGTATGACCTCAACAACTGCATCGTCAAGCCTTTCACGGCTGCGTCGCTGAGCGAGGCCATCACAAAACTCAAGGCTGGGATTGTAGGAGACTGCCCGTTCGACATTTCGGCCAGCTACGATACTGCGGGCACGTTTTCGGTCTCGAAGCCGATGACCGTCCGTGCGGCGCTGCTGTCCAGCAACAGCGACAACCTCGCCTCGGCCTATGATGGCGTCTGGACGTTCGACGGCCTGAGCTGTGTGCTGCGCAAAAAAGAGACCGTTGACCGCGGAGTCAAAATCGCATACGGCCTGAACCTGCTGGACGTCAACCAGGAAAAAAATATCGAGGACGTCTACACCCACGTCTATCCCTTCTGGATGAACTCCGAGAAGAACAAGTATTATGACCTGGAGCCCATCGCGGCTTCCAGCATCACCGGCTACCGGAAGATCTATCCGCTCGACCTCACCAGCTACTACCAGAAAGCGCCTTCGGACGCCAGCATGAAAAAGACGGCCGACGAGTTCATCCAGAAAAATGAGATCGGCAAGATCAGCGTCAGCCTGACGGTCTCTTATGTGCAGCTGGAAAAGTGCGTGGAGTACACCGGCTCCGGCCAGAGCGGGATTATCCTGCGCGGTGATACGGTCGAGGTGCGGTATCTGCGTTTGGGCGTGAGCGCCACGGCGCGGATCACCAAGACGGATTACAATGCACTGCTGGAGCGCTATGACTCCCTGCAAGTGGGCGACGCCAAAGAGCGCCTGGCCCGCACGACCATCCGGGAGCGCAGCCGCGTGACCACCACCAACGACCGGGCGGTGGATGCCGGGACATTGGCCACAGACGCGACAGAGGCCGCAGAACGTGCAAGCCATGTTGCGACGGATTATATCGAGGAGAGCGACACCGGCAGCATCAACTTCGGCGTCGGCGATTACTCGTATATTATCAACCCGGACGGCCTGGAGTTTCGCGGTGTGCGAAATTCCAGCGTCATCTGGGACAACTCCGCCAATGCGTCGGGTGGTCTGGATGGAAATGTTTTTGTCCCGATGGATCTGGCAAGCTATGCGGTCGTTGCCGTTGGCTTCATCGACAATTTGGGCAGTATTTTTGACAGCAGCGTCATTGACAACAACAGTATCCAATGGGCAATCGCGCCGGTCAACGGAAAAAGTGTCCGCGCAACGTACACCTGGGACTATCCGCGCATCCGGGAATTTTCGGTTAGCAAAACCGGCGTCCAGTTTGGACCCGGTGGATGGCTGGAATCCAAAAAGGTGAGTGGTATCCCGGTCGGCGTGACGATGAACAAAAACAAAAAATGCTGCATCCCATATGTTGTGATGGGCTTTTTGTGATGGAGGAGTCTATGTATCTTATCACGTTCCGGCCTGACACGCGCCGGATCACATCGGCGGGCGTTATCAACCCGACTTATGCACTGACCACCCTGCCCGATGGGGCCGCATACTCTGACACACTTCCGGACGGAAATGTGACGGACTATCTGCTTTCCGAATCAGGCGATTTTATTTTGAGCAAGGAGGACAATGATGCGAGAGATCAAAATTGACTTCGACAATCCCGGCCTTCCGCAGCGTCTGGACGTTGTGGAGAACGACGCGCAGAGCCGCTTCTTCAAGGCCGTGCTGTACAAGGACGGCAAGGCATACGCTGCGCCATCTGGTGCAACATACAGCATCATGTATCGAGGATTCGGCCCTCAGAATGAGGGCTGGTATGATACCATCAACGACGGCGCTGGCAAGCGGGCGGCCTGCTCGGTATCCGGCAATGTCGTCACCTGCGAGATTGCACGTCAGGCTCTCCGCGTCCCAGGCCATGTCAGCGTTGTGCTCTGCGTGACCGGCAGCAATGGCTATATGCTCCATGGCTGGCCCATTGATTGCAACTGTCGCAATGACAGTTATACCGGCGGAACGTCGGTGGAGAGCTTCTTCTATATCACTCAGGTCACAAACGCGGACTGGACCTCGGCGATCCAGACCTGGGAAGAGCTCAAGAACATGATCGACCCCACCCTCTCCCTCTCTGGCAAGGCTGCGGATGCGGCAAAGGTGGGCGAGGCGGTTGGTCAGCTAAAGGGAGATTTATGGGAAAATCCATCTGTTTATTCGCCGTTTGAGTTGGGCACTTTAATTAATGGTGAAATTGCCAATGTTAAATATAGAATTGTGTCCACAAACATTATCCATACCACCTCAAAACTGTACATTGCAATAGGCAAAAATAGGAGAGCTGGTATACATTATTATGACTCTAATGGGAAATTTCTCTATGACTCAAAATGGCAGACCTTAGAATATGCCATTCCAGAAAACTCATACTTTAGAATTGTTATATCTGCATTTCCGAAAACTGGGGAAAATGAATTACTTGAATATAAAGCAAATGTGAATACACTTTTGGAATATGTTAAATTTAATCCAATTTGTGAAATTCTTGCAAAAAATGCTGTAAAAGATATAGTTAAAAAATTGAGCAAAAGAGAAAAAATAACATTTTATGATTATTTTGAAACAAACGAATGGACACCTTGCAATAATTGGAATAATGGAGAACTTACATATACCGATACTAATTCAAGGTTGGGCTTGTTGAACATTATGGATACCGAGACCGACATTAATTTAAGTGTAGAAAAAGGTCGAAGATTAGGTGTTGCATATTTTGACGAAAACGGAAAGTTTGTTAAAGACCCAGGATGGCAGAAAAGGCACGTATTTATTCCTAAAAATTCTCATGTTAAGTTCTTAATTTCCCACACCGATGTCACTAATGATGACGAATTTGAGGAGTATGCCGATGCTAACAAATACTTAAAATACATTAGTTTTGAAAATTTTCAATTCTTCAATAAAAAAATAAACGCATATCCATTTTCTACAAATGTTTCACTTGAAACAATAGTGGATACACAAAATTTGAAAAGAATGCAAGGCGGAGTCTTTGCTAATGGGTATTTATATTATGCCAAAACTGACGACACAATTGCTACAATATATAAATATGATTTGGCGTCTAAAACAGAAGTGCTGAGTGCGAGTGGCAATTACGGACACGCTGGAGATATGACATACAATTCCGCAAAAAATCTTATTGTTGTTATTCATGGAGGCACTTCGGAGACAAATATTTGGTTTTTGTCTCCCGAAACTCTTGAACTTGTGTCAAGTAAAACCGTATTGACTGCCGGAAGAAGAATTGGCGGAATAGCATATATTGGAGATAGTAATGAATATGTTTTGGAGCTATCCAAGGATGGCGTATGGAACAATTATAGTTTTGCAATATGCGATAATGATTTTAATATAAAGTTAGAATTTGAGCCAATAAAAAATGGCTACTTAATGCAAGGAATCGAATGCAATAATAATTTCATTTACTCACTATACGCATTCCCCAACATCGTCATTGTTTATGACTTGAACGGAAATTATGTTGGCTGCCATAAAATTGACATTTCGACTGAACCAGAATTTATTACATTGAATGGCGACGAAATTATTATCGGGTCAGATGGTGACGGGATTATCAGAAAAGCAACTCGAAAATACTTGTGGGAGTAAAGGAAGCTTTAGCTGACCATCCACCCACATAAAAAGAAAGGACTGATATTATGCTCCCCATTATGGACGTTTCTCGCTGGCAGGGCAGCATCGACTGGGACAAGGTCAAGGCAAGCCGCCTTGTCTCCGGCGTGATGCTCAAGACGGTATCCACCAACCGCAAGCTGAGCAAGCGCAAGGACGGGCTATATGTCGACCCGACGTTTGAGCGCAACTATGCCGAGTGTAAGCGTGTCGGCTTACCGGTGGGCGTGTACTACTACACCTACGCCGTCTCGCATACCAGTGCCGACGCAGAGCTCGCCCTGCTCAAAACTGCGTTGACCGGGAAAACCTTCGAGCTGCCGGTCTGCGTGGATGTGGAGGACAACAAGCTCCACAAGCTTGGCAAGCAGGCGTTGACCGACCTGACCGCGTATGCGCTGGCGACCATCGAGCGGTGGGGCTTCTACGCTCTGCTGTACACCGGTCTCAAATTCGGCAAGACCCGGCTGTATATGGGCGGCGCTGCGCTGCGCAAGTACGATGTATGGCTGGCAAGATATCCCAGAGACAAGAGCAAGACCAAACCGGAGGACAAGCCCAAAACAGACTTTTCCTTTGGCATGTGGCAGTATACCAGCACCGCCAGCGTACCGGGTGTGAGCGGCAACGTGGACTTGAGCCACGCGTACAAAAACTACGAAAAAATCATTGCGAAAAAGGGGCTTGACCGGCTCCGGGAGGGGTAAGCCGAATGGAGAGTATCGCAGCCGCCCTCATTACCGGTGCAATCACGCTGATCGGCGTTCTGATTGCCAACAGCAAAAGCCAAGCCGTGACCGAAACCAAGCTGGAAGAACTGACCAGGGAAGTCCGGGCACACAACAATTTCGCCCAGCGCATCCCCGTGCTGGAAGAAAAGATGAAGGTCGCCGATCACCGAATTGCCGACCTCGAAGAAAAGGAAAGGAATT